>Ga0181612_168858_pt1 | contig 18508 bp, 11 predicted proteins | sample HoacroProtozoa21_FD_119630 | JGI IMG/M metagenome (GOLD analysis project Ga0181612, IMG submission 119630) | Hoatzin crop microbial communities from Cojedes, Venezuel. Combined Assembly of Gp0051906, Gp0051904, Gp0051908
CCAACTGAAACATTCTATTCTATTCTAATTCCTTAATACTAAAGGAGAGCAAATTATTGTTATTTTGATAATTTGAAGTGGAGCCTGCAGGTTATTCAAGGGATAAGTAACTGCTAAATATTTTTCTTACTTACGTGTAGTGGTTATCAGGATAACACGTTTAACTAGAGACTCTAAAGCATTTTTATCCCGTTGTGATTCAGTGTCTCATAATGTTTTCCCCTCCTCAAACCAGTTTCAATAAGTTTATATATAGGGTTTATGTAAGTCTTTTCTGTACTACGTTGCTTTTGTTTTAAAAGCAAAAAAACCTCGATCAGGAAGAAGAGTGCAGTGGAATAGAAGGGCAATGGAGTGGCCTGAAGTAACATTCAGAGTTTTAAAGGTGACTGCACCTCTTCACACACAAAGTCATAATGTGATTTAAAGCCTCTTGTAGAGGGGTAAACAACAAGATGCTGAAACCTGCATATTTCTTATGATCTGTGTTTTATAATTACCTGTTGTAAGGTGTTTCCAGTTTGACTGATTTGCACAGTTGGGCATGATACGAACTAGGTAGATGTTAAGGGAAGGTATTCAGTGGACTGTGCTGAGTTTTGGAGAAGACGGATAGTTACATTTTACAAATGATAAGGACTTCTATAATGGGCAGAAGGGCTGTCGGTCCAGCTTGTTTTTCCATCTCCCCCAAAAAAGCTATTCCCAGAGAGCACTACATACGCCGTGCTTGCCCCACTCTCACATGAAGCCAGTTTCAAGGCTAGCCCACAAGCCCTGTGAATAAAGTGGAAGCATGGAAGCGTCATCTTAGTAGTTGTTGTGGTAACTGAGAGTAAATGTGGTCCTTTTTAAGGGTGTGCCTCATGCACTTGGTAAATACAAACGTGTATAGCACATGAAGAGTTAACAGAATAGTTTTTGAAGCGTAGCTGGGACAACTGCTAATATGCAAGATAAAGCACTGTTGTTATGGCACTGCAGACATGGTTTTTAGCCTAGTGTTATTTTCTTCTAATAGTTATAAATACCTGGCAGTAGTATTCCAGGAAAGCTAAGCAGCTAAAGAAGCCAAACAAAGACTAACCTCGAACCACTAGCCGTGCTTCTGTTAGCTGTAGCACTGAGGTGGTGATAACCATCTGACAAGGTTAGTGCCTGACGCTGTTCTGATGCCAGTCTGTTGGAATGTTGTCATTTGTTCTTCAGGGAAAAGAAAGTTATTTTTGTAGATCACAAGGGAAAAGCGAGAAATGAGAGTATACAGAATGCTTTCAGAGAAGTAAGTAGGTGTTCCTGAGATACTTGTGAAGTTCTGCCAAAGCTTTAAGCTAAACTACAAAAATAAAAATTAATTATGTGACTTCTAGGAAGTCTTGGCTCCTGACGCTTTACCTTGTAAAAGATGCCTTTTAAATGAAGAACTCTAAACATCTCTTACATTAAATGAGGCAGCTCTGAAGTCTATTCATGAAACTAATAAACTACGTAAAAGTCATTTTTTGTTGACTTCTTCACTTAATTTTCACCTCTTAGATCCAAGTTATTTGCTTTAAGCTTTATTGCAATGTATCAGCTCAACTTCTCCCCTCTGTCATCCCACATCTGCTCGGAATTTGGTACGTAAACACTTCCAGTCTATTTAAGGAAAATGTCCAGTTTCCCTATATTAACTTTGCAGAAATTACAAGCTTCGTGAGTGTGTGAATGCTTATGACATGTGTAGGAGTATGGCTGATAATGAAGCCCTCTCTTTAGCCTGAGGAGTAAAATCTGTACTGAATCTGAAGGTCTGTTTTGGCTCATCCAAAAGGTAGACATTCTCTCTCATAAAGTAGTCCACATGGCTGTGATAAGTAGGAGGGGCATATTCAGAAACTGCTTGTACCTGAGTAACTTGGTTACAAATGGAGTGAAACTCTCCTGTGCTGTTCCTGGCTCCCACTGCCTGCTGCGGAGGAGCGCGGGGGCTGGGAGCGCCTGGCGTCAGATGTTCTCTTTGAAGGCTGATGTTCTGCACAGTGATTCCCAGCCATTTTTCTTTACAGAAACTACAGATAAAAAACAAATTCCAGTGAAAAAAGCTGGTAATTTCTGGAGTAGTGTGAACTCTTGTCGACATACCTGAGTGTCTTCAATTTCAGTAGAAATCTTAATGAATTTTTAGCATCACTTAAGAGGTTTGGAAGATATTTGTGATTTCACGTCTTTTCCTTTTCTGGCTTTGAAGATCTTGTTTGATGCATCTAGTTTGCTCACAGTGTCTTCAAAAGATACTCTTTCCACCTGAAAGACCACACATAAAGTTTCTAGTCAGGGGAAAAAGGATTAAGTAAGTGTTTAAAATATGGGTGCTTAGAAAAGTATTTCAGTTTTCAAAGTTGTCCCATAAAAACAGAATCTCAGCTGTGACTTTTCCAAGATGTGCTAGGTATATTTATGTTAACTCGATAAAATAAATATCTGGCTAAATATGGACCCTGAAATGTAAGCCTATTGGTGGGATTTTCCAAAGTGACTAGCAGGGTTATATTTATTGGCTTTAGTAGTAGTTGCTGTCACACTGACTTTGGTGGCAGAGCTGGATTTTTGAAAGTGTCTAATTCTGTAGTTTTACAAGAGATTTACTAATAATTTTAGGGTAAGCCACTACTTGCCAGCGAGTTATTCAGGCTAATACATATGTGTATGTTAATGCAGAGTCACTGAAGTACCATGGATTTTAGTCTGAAATCCCTGTCTATATTTTAATCTTGAATAAAAACTGTTCTCTTGTACAGAAAGCAGTTTGCGCGCTGATGCTCTGTCCTTGTGCTGCATTATCAAGATGTAATGTCTGTAATACAGGCATTTATGCTGCATGCCAAATTTTACACCTTGGTTTCTCTCAGCCACTTCAGATTAGGCAATGGATGTGTGTGGAAGATGTACGCTGTTGTCTTTCTCTGCCAAAGTGGCTGGTCCAGCCCTGCTGCTGGTTTAGACGAAGGACATGCGTTGGTCTCCTGCTGTTACAGCTCTGTGGTCAGGGTGTGTAGGAGACGTGCTTAATCAACGCATGCTTACAGTTGGAAATAATCCTAAGAGTTCAAATGACACCAAGCAATGGGGGTTGGACTAGATGACCTTTAAAGGTCCCTTCCAACTCAAATTATTCTATGATTGATTCTATGAAAATAAGTTCTTTTAGAAATACTCAGCTCTTTTAAGAGAAACAGCTGATTCTCAAAGACCTTTTTGCATATATGGTCAATAAAAACTCTGAGGAGTATCTGAAAAGTTGCTACGCATACAGTTATTTTTGTACTGTCCTGTGACTACACAGTAAGGGACTACTGTGGGATCCTGCTTATTGACTCACTCTTACAAAGAAGGGTGGAAAAAACAGTTGCTGTAGGAATATTCTGAAAATGCCTGTTGGTGGGAGTGAAGGAGCAAGTAGAAAGTCGTGCTAATTGTAAAGCTATATCTAATGACACACTCTCAGTAGTGACTTCAGAAACAAATACTGCTTTATGCCCTTCAATGTCCTGGATTGTTCTGCTGGCTCAGCTCACTCTTGTGCTCTGTTCCTCAGACTCCAAAAGGTTACAGCTCCTGTGTGTATCTAATACCTATTTATTGTGATTAAGTGTGATTGCCATGTATGTCACAAAAGGTGTACAGTGAGCTGCGTTTATAAGGGTCAGGGACTGTGTAAGCTAAAAAGAAGCTGGTTTTGGGGGAAGATGCGGTCCTTGAAAGCAGCAGTGGTTTTGCTGAGAGGGCTGCTGTGTGTTCGGGGTGGGAAGAGAGGCTTCCCATTTGGCTGCCTGTAGCGGCCCTGGCTGGCAGGCTCTCCCAGTGGCGCTGGGAGTACCCTCCTCCAAAATGAAACGTCATCAGAAGCGTGCTGCTTCACCCCTCTGGAACTAGGTGTGCTGTGAAGATGTTCCAGCTTGTGTCAGTAAGGCCAGCTATAACTGATTTCTCGCCCCTCCCCGCAGTGCTTTTGTGAAGCAGCGATGAAACCCGTTATTTCACAAGCATTCTTGAGCAGGATCACTGAAGGCACAATAGCGAACATTGTTTTAACAACTGTAACTGGAGAAAAAAAAAAAGAGCTTATTAATCATTTTGCCTGTGTGTTCTCAGCAACAGGTACACAAGATGATGACACAACGGGGGGAAGGATCAGAAAGTTAAGCGTTGGGCAGTATGACAACGATGTCCCTGGGCAGCCGCTGTACAACAGGGGTGGATGGATGAAGTCTCCTGCTGCTGACCAGGCTGTAAATCCAGGATCACCAGTTCCTGCAGGGGGGACCAAGGAGGTAAACAATGAAGAGTTTTTCAAGAAAGATTTATTGAAGCTAATCGCCAGGATGGAGTCCCATGTTCGTGTTCAGTGTCCAGAATCAATGTGAAGCAATTGGGCAGGTGTATTGTGGTAATAAGAACAAATGACTGTAGTTATCCTGGAAATACAATTCAGGGTTGAAGGGTGTCCTTCTCTTGTTCTCTCTGTGCGTTTGCATGTTTTCAGTGTTCCAAGATCTCTCTGCTGGAAGAGTGGATCAGATTATATGAAACCTTCTGTGGTCTGATGAACAATGCACTACTGTGTTGTACGGTTTAGTGGGCATTTTCACACTGTAATTTCACTTTTTTGTACCCTTTCTAGATGGCTCTTGCACATTACCAAGATGAAATAGATGGGGGAATCTTCTCCCCAGTGAAAAATGGAAATGAAGCTGTCCAATCCACACCAGCTTTCCCCCTGTCACCAGAAACATCATATGGTAAGGACATTTCTGTCTCCATTTATTTTAATAGCACTATTAACATTTTATTTGTTACTGAAGAGGAATTGTACTTTTCCTTCTCTCCTAGACAAAACACCTCCACTATACCATCAGCGGATTCCCTCCAGCCAAAAGGTTGGCAGCCCATCTGAGCTGTACAGAACCAGTCCTGGTAAGATATCCCTACATCTTAAATAAGTTGAAACTGAACTGTGTATGAAGGCAACTAACACAACAGTGGTTGCTCCTTTATAAATAGGACATACACCTGGTGAATTTAGACACGTGCAAGTTGGAGAACTAGAATTTAGCAGTACTATTTTAATCATATCCAGAAGAAGTTCACAAGGAATAATTATCCAAGAAAGATTTAATGCCATTAATTGCCATCGGGGAGTCCCATGAAGCTAACGATAAAGCTTAGCAGTAGCTATGCTCAAGTCAAGGAGACCCTTAATCAAAGGGATGAACGTTACGGAGGGTTTTTTGCCACAATACAGTTTGTAAATGCGCAAGCATGGAAAAGTAGTTGGTAATAGATGATTACATGGTTAAAGATTTAATGGGATCTAGCTATGGATTTTATTAATAAAAGATTCTACATTGAGACCTTAACTCTTTGCTTCTAAAAATAGTACTAAAGCTATTGTTAGCTGTCACCTTTTGTGTACAGAGGTAGTTTAAAACAAGAAGTTTTTAAAAAAATTATTTCACATGACTGCATCAGAAAGTGATGGATATAAAAGAAAATTAAATAATTTATGTAAAACCTGAATAAAAATCACAAACATTCATCTAAATTGTATGCATTGAAGATGTTCAGATGATAATTCTTGTATGTATAGTTTTATTGCTTAGGCTATGAATGTCTTCTCAGGCAGGATCTCGATAGTAGAGTTTCCAATAAATTTGATGGTGGATTTTGATGCAATAATAGTTAGTGTTGTGGTTTTAACTTTGGGGAAAAAAACCCTTCCTGTTTTAATTTGCTTCATTTAATGGTTATCAAAAGCAAATGACATCAACATAGAATAAAAATATCTTAACTAATAAGGCAGTCTTCTACCCAATTCAGGATATCTCTTTATGGTTCAATTGCTGTGGCTTTGCCCTTCACTCTCTCAACTCTTTAATCAACTAATGGTGGATATCACCTGAGGGAAGCTTCAGCACATCAATTACAGGTTACTTACATTGAGTTAATCTACTGAACACTTTGCTGTTAAATGGTTTTCATTGCTGTTGCTAAGAGTCAGGACTTGCCCTGGAAAATTTAGTGGCTTTCAGTGTATTTCTCTATTTTGTTGATGATTCTCCTGCTGAATTCCAAATGCTGTCATCTCTCAAATGCTGGGCTTAGATACTCAGTTAATGGGACACTGAAAATAATTACTCTAGCTTAGACCAAAGCAATTAATTCTCCCTTTGAATGCCCCTTTAAAAATTATGATCAGGGTGTACTGAATGCTACAGGTCAAGTGCTCAGGTCCCTATGACTTTGCCGTTAGCCACAAACATGATGTACTGTGACACTAAGGTTAAAGGTGTATGAGATGGGTCAGCTAGAACAGATGCAGTACACTGTTAGCGAGCACCTCTAAGAAATGTTAGTTAGGTGATTTTCCCACCAGAGCACAGAAACTTCTATTGCCAGAGGCAATTATTAGAATCCTATTTTAAATATATTTTTTATTTTCTCTCTTTTCCCTTCACTATTCTACTTTATTTATTGCCTCTATCTACAATAAGTATCTATTTACTGTATTTACTTGTTTCTGTGTCTTCTGACTTTGGCAAGAAGTGAAGACGACATCATCTCATTACTTTTGCTACCGAACCGTAATTCATGGCCAGAGCAAAAGTGTTGCGTTTCGTGTGTTTAATGAGGCCGAGAATCTGAAGGGAATAGAAGTGGCTGTTCCTGTGGTTGGGGCTGCTGTAATGCACGTGCGACAAAGGTGGCTCTAACAGTAGGCACTTTGCAAGAATTCTGGCAGCCCCAATTTCCTTTGCAGCCTTGCTCTTCTTTTAAGTGTTTTTATGGTTTTTCTTTTGGTAGAAGGTGGGAAACATACTGACTTCTCCAGAAATTTTCAACAGATGGAGGCCTTTGGAGTCGTGGACTCTGGAGTCTTAATTTCTGCCATTAAGAAATGGCAGAAATTTCTTTTCTCTCAGTTCAGATCACCCTTGAATTCAAAGCAGTGGTGTTCTGCATCTCACTTTTGCTGCCTGTCTGCATTAGAAGTTGGTAGTGAGGATGCTGTAATACCTGCTACCAGTTAGCTACATATGTTACTGTCTTATTTCCTCCCCACTTCCTTGTAGAGAATAGGTTTCAGTGTAGTTAGCACATCATAGCAAGGGAGAATTACTGTGGTTTTAGAAAAATATAAAATTACACGTTTTAAAAGAACAATACATGGTTTTGTATATTCTATATTCAAGAGTTACAGTGACATCCAGTCTTTGTGTATACAAAATGATAAAATTATCTGTTCTTTTGTAAGTTATTCTTGTTGTAAACTGTGTACCTTGTATCTCGAATGGATCTAATTTTGATTCTTAAACTATTTATTGAAGTGAAGGGCATAATCTTCACTGAAACCTGACAAAACCCTGTATAAAGTGGTGCTCTGTTAGCCCCAGGAATCTGAACTTTCTTTCCAGGTGAAACCATGTTAGGTTCAGTCCAGTGGTGTTCTGTATCTGTCTCCTTTTCATTAGCTGCTCCCTATCTCTGCTTTCTCTCCATACATTTCTTTAAGACCCCCTGCCTGCAGCAGCTGGAAAGAGGAGCACGATGCCTTTCCAGGGCCTTGTTCTTTCTCAGACAGCAGCAAGTTTAACATCCCTCAGGCTGTCTGCAGGCGTGCGGTCCTTTCACATCAGCGCTGCTGCTCTCGTGATCACTTGCTGCCATGGTTTCATTGCCGCTTTCCTTGCTTTACATAGCTTGCAGGTGATCCAGCACTCACGGAGTTCGTTCTGAATTACCTTTTTAAGGACACCCGGTTTCTGAAGACAAACTTGAGCAGTCTGTAAATTGGCTAGTTTTACGAATACCTCATGAAAAAGCAGGCTCCAGCTAGAAGCCAGATACAGCTCTCCGAGTAACACAATAGCCATTCTGTGTCCTGCGGGAGAGCCCCGCGCATCAGTGGAGGAACAGAAGCACTGTTTGTAGGCCATCTGGAAGCTGATAAAGGCTCTCTTGTCTCAGGCTGCGTACAACTAGCTGAAGTCTCTTTGTGTATAGAAGTAACAAATAAAACTGTAGTGAGCTCTTTGCCGGAGGACTGAGCTCTGGCTAACTGCCCCTGCCACCCCACCCCTCAGGCTGGATGCGAGGAGCTGCCCCTTCCTCAGCCCTGGCCGAAGCGTAGACAGGGCTTTGCAGAAGGTTGCATTCACAAACAGGCACAGTCTTGCAGCAGAAGTCAGGGATCTGTGGAAGAAGGGAAGGTGGTCTGTAATCCTTTATCCGTGTTCTGACAAAGAGAAGACATGATGTTTTGTTTTTCTGTCTGTTCAGCACAGCCTTAGTATGCTTGTGTGGTGAAATGATGTCACCGCTGCTGGTGTGGGGAATCTCTGAGCATTCAAGCGTGTGTAAGGCCTTGCCTGTTCCTACTCGTCTTGGAGCTTAGCCTAGCTACTGTACTTAAAGCTTGCCTCACATGTACGAGCTGCATCTTTTCTAAAAACTGTCAAAAGGCCATCTTGTCTCCTCGTGCTGTCATGGAACTCTTGAAGACCAAGCACTGGCAGATTTCCACAGTTTTTCTCATACAGACTCTGGTTTTATATGACAGAGACATTGTAATCTTAAATTCCCCCCATGGACCCACATAGGCTTAGTCTCTTACATCACCCAGTAGCGATGAGTGTTTCATAAATCTCTCGGAAGGCAAAGCCACAACCTCACAGATATTCTCGTTACTGCATAATTCTATTACTGTTCATGATTTTATACTGTTGTAATTTTGTACTGTTATTGCAAGATGGTAATTTTTTCCAGTCACTGGGTTCCATGGGAAATGAAACATACTGCTTAATTGTTTGATGAAAAAGTCGAGGTTCTGAACTGAAAACATTTTCTGTGTGTTAGGGGGGCTGTTAGCATAGGGAATAAAAGTAATGCTAATTTGCGAGAGGAGAAAATTCCCAGTTTGACGTGCAGAAACTTTCTCCACAATATGAAAAGGTTTCATATAATATTTATACCTGCCTTCCTCTTCTCCCCTTGACTGTTTCTGTAAGGTACACGTGTCCAAAGCAAGAGGTAGGTGTGGGACTTTTCCAGGCATTTGGGTTTATTTGTTTAGAACATCGGTGCATCCACTCCAGTGGATGGTTATCTGAAGCTCTGTCCTCCTGGAAACAAAGGTGCGTTTTGGTTTTTGCTTCTGTTGTGATTTTGGCTTTGGGGTTTTTTGGGTTGTTTTGTTTTCTTTTGTTAGTTTTGGTGGTTTATTTGTTTGTGTTTGTTTTAAACATTGAGGCTATTAACAAGCAATAAAAAATACAAGCAGAGACAAGAAGTTTATGATGTCTACTACAAGACAGATAGACAAGGTTGAAAGCATTGTCCTGCAATTGACCTTGAAGTGTTTATCTGATGGCTAAATACAGTGCTCATCTCCACAATATTTTTATAATGAAACAGCTGATGTTTCTTAGTTGTGATATAATATACCATTTACTAGTACGTATGAAGCCTCTAAAGCCTCCAGCAGCAGGTAGGAAAGGACTCTGTTCTCTTTGGATTCTACCAACGTTAATCAGGTCTTTCAGAAAGAGCAGGTGGAGCGCTGTAAAGCAGAGTCAGGAATGTTCCGAAGCCTCCTCTTGGCTGTTGTAGACACTGAAGTCAGTCTAATGTGCTGTGATCTATGTCACACTTTGTCCTCCCTGGATTACTGGCATTGACACATTCAGCTCAGTAAAACTAACCTTTATGCAAACTTTCCATTGCATAAAGTTTTGGGATGGCTTGATGTGTTTTTAAGTCTTTAGTGTCACAGGCCTCCTTCCCTTTGTGCCACTGATTATGATATAGTTCTTAGCATATCTTTCAAATACCAAATGGAAATTTTGTCTCTTGTCTGGACTGCGGAGAAAGAAGCAATGCTTATTATCAGCGATTTCAGTCTAGTGATTCAAATTCACAGTAAAGGTAATAATGGTCCTTCTCATGTGCTGAACAGATTAACGGTTTCACTTAATTTGCTTCAGTCTGAATGGTGGAAAATATGTTGTAACAGAACCAAACTGAAACTGAATATAACTTGAAGTACTTGTACACTATGCCTGCTGTTAGTGGGTGATATTAACCAAAATACATATACACACCTATACAGATACTTACACACACTTCTATACATCCTTATACACATACTTGGATATCAACCAAAATACACATACATTCTGACAAGTGTCGTCAGCTGAGCTGTTTAGTAATCATCTTTAATTGAGCTTTTTTCCGCCCCCCACTCAGTGTGACTGTGATTTTCCTGGGAGATACTCTCCCAGTGAATGCTGATTAACTTACCAAAGCTTTATTCTCTGGCTTGGAGATAAGAACGAAATTATTTAGACATTAATCCATTTAGCTAGCTAAATATGTACTCCTTTTGTTTATAGCTATCTTATGTGTTTCTACATAAAATTTTACAAAATCTGTACCTATTTTAGCTACTCATTAAAAATTCTAACATCATTGATTCAGAGGAGTAAAGAATACAAATATACATGCCTGAATATAAAAAGCTAGGGAGTGCCAAGTCCATGGAAGATAGTATGCGATGAAGAAGCAGTGGGACAATTTAGAAGTGTTTTCTTTGGCTGATGTGTTAAAGCTGAGAAAAGATGTCACTCTTGTTACTGAGGTTTCATAAGAAAGCTCATTGTCTAAAGTATACTCATGTCTTACTTTGGCTTTGGCTACTGTAATTTGATAAAATATTCTAGAACATTAATATATTTTTATTTGTAACCAATGTTGTATCTGATCACCAAATCAAAAATCCTTTAAATCTGATGCTTATGTCAAGACAAAGATACTTTGTGGTAAATGTTCTTACGGTCCCATGAGCTAAAGTTCTGCGAGGGATGGGGTTTGGTGTGACCTACAGGTTGAGCATTGTGTTGAACAGGAGACTGCTTCATGTGTTACAGATAGTCATGGAAAATATATTTGATTTTGAGTCCTAGCAGAATGCATAATCTAGTGCCCATGTATGTAATTCCACGTACAGCTTCCTCTATAATCCTGAAAAATTAAAAAAAAAAAAAAAAAGGCAGAGGATGATAAGGTGCTTCAGCTGTTACGTTGAAGAGATGATCAGTGAAGCTAGTCACTGTCGCCTCTTCCTCCCACCCTCACTTTTTTTACCAAGATTTCCACCTGGACAGAAACACTGATCGCAGATCAGAATGAGTGTTAAGCGATATCCTATCCTGTTAAAATTGCGTTGGAGAGTGAATCACATACTGATTTGGAAGGTCTTTCTGGTTTATACTGTGCGTTTCGCCTTCTGTGAAAGTATTCACGTTGCTCTTTTTCCTTGGTTTTTACTGCGTGACTTTTCATTCCATGCGGGGGAAGTTGCTGATTGATAAGCAAATACAAGAGGTGAGACTGTGCCTCAGTGAGAGTGAAGAGCTCTCTCAGAGGCCAGATGGCACTGTCTGCATTATTCATTTGAACCAAGGTACTGCTGAAAACTTACATGGAATCTTCTGCCATGTAAAAAGAAAATGTGAATTGAAAAGCAAATGTGAATGAAAAGCAAATGTGAATTAACTTTTCTCACAGAGGAAGGAGTATCCAAGTGGTGGGGACCCTAAATGTAGAAACAAGCTTTGCACTTTCTCACCCACTCATTTTGTCCTCAAGTCAAATGTTGAACTGTGTTAAAGGAATGGTAGATCTTGTAATGGAAATGCTGTCCTACAGCAATTCTTATTTAATAAGGTTTTTAGCTCGGGACATCTTTAAAGTCTCTTACATGCTGTAAGTCTTCCATCAATGGTAGCTCAAGAGGTCTGACTGCTCCTCGGTCCCACACTAATGGCATTAAAGCACAAAACTGCTGATGGGTTCTCCTCCATGAATACCCACCCTGTAAACTTCACCCCATATTTGGGGCACCTCACTTCAATGTAGTCTATCTACTGTTTGATTGGTCCTGACTCACTTTTTTTTGTAACACTGTGAATTTAAAATGAGCCACCTGCCTTTTTTCAAAAGGAGTTATTGACTGAGAAAAACCTGGAACCAGCAGCAACACAGAAAGCAGCAACTGCATGCTTGATGATGTGGTCCACTAGAAACTCTCTTCACTGCGTATCTTGGCAGTTGACAGCCGCACGATATGAAGACTTTGAGTCTGTCTTCAAAGCTTGCGTTGCAGACGCTCCTAAGCTCAGCAAAGACTGTCTGGCCGTCAGTGGCCTGGAGCGTCCTACACGGCTGTGCTGTACTGCCGCAGTGGAAGCACCTGCCTCCAGAGTAACACCAGGGAGTATTTAGGACAGACGCTTTCCAACAGATAGCCCACAAGCGGCGGGTTTACTCACGGTGCATAACAGAATGATGACAAACCGTGTGGCATTTTTAGCAAATTATAAAGGATGCTGCTGCTTCATGATGTTTGAGCTTTGTGTATTTTGTCTAATGCGTTTATATGGTGAAATGCTTCGCTAGCGACTGCAAAATGAACATGAGATAGACCAGTCGAGCCTCATAATTTGAATTAACCATTAGAAATATGTGGGTAAGTTAAGGACTTACCACCATTTCAAAACAACACAGAAAAAGGCTAATAACTTGTATGGAAGGCTATGTTGCGTTAATCTCTGTTCGTTGTGCACTGTCAGTGTTACCAATTAAAGCACACAAATATGCTACTAATAAATGTCTTAACTATACTTATGAGTTACAGTAACAACTTGGAAAAATAAGCCCACCATTTTTCTGACATTTCAGAAATCAAATGAAAAACAGTGTGCTAGGAAATTCAGAGTTGCTTGATTCATTCTGAGAAGTGGTGATGTTTATCAAGTGATAGATACTGAGCTTTTGGAGTATCACCTTTAGTATGTTGCAGTGCTCTGTAGAAATGAAGTTTTGTGTAAGATACTTGCTATTACAGTTAGTAAATTGCACCAAAATTATATGCTAAGCACTCATTTTCTGCACTCTCCCTTTCTCTGTCTCTCTGTTTACCATTTTAAAAAAAATAGTTGTGTGTTCTGGAAGATGCTTACTGGTATTTTTTGTTGGAAACAGAGAACCTCCCTCAACCTGCTGGCCACACTCTTCTTAATGCACCCCAGGATGCCACTGGCCTTCTTGGCAACCAGGGCACACTGCTGGCTCATGGTCAACTTGTCGTCCACCAGGACACCGAGGTCCCTCTCCGCAGAGCTGCTCTCCAGCAGGTCAGCCCCAGCCTGTACTGGTGCAGGGGTTTTTCCTCCCCAGGTGCAGGACCCTGCCCTTGCCCTTGTTCAACTTCATCAGGTTCCTCTTCGCCCAACTCTCAAGCCTGTCCATGTCTCACTGAATGGCAGCACAGCCTTCCACTGTATCCACCACTCCTCCCAGTTGTGTAGCAAACTTGCTGAGGGCATATTCTAACTCTTCATCCAGGTCACTGGTGAAGAAGTTGAACAAGACTGGGCCCAGTACTGAGCCCTGAGGGACACCACTAGTTACAGGCCTCCAACTAGACTCTGCACAGTGGATGACAACCCTCTGAGCTCTGCCATTCAGCCAGTTCTCAATCCGCCTCGCTGACCACTCATCCAGCCAACTCTTACTGAGATTCCCTAGGAGGATATTATGGGAGACAGTGTAAAAAGCCCTGCAGAAGTCTAGGTAGACAACTTTCACTGCCGTCCCCTCATCTGCCTAGCTATTTCGTGATAGCCCTTTTAAAAAAGAAGGGAAATTTTATAAAAAAGAAAAAAATGTGTGCAAGACAGATATTTTATATTCAGCTGTACAGTATGAAAGCTAACAATGTTAACAGTGTTCAATGATGAGAGGCTTGGCTTTGGAATGTTTCAGAGTGCTTTGCTCTAATTGATCAATATTACAGAATCTCAGTGTCAACAAAAATTAACAGGCAGTTCCAGCTAGGTCAAGTAAAAATAACTTAAAAGTTACAAAAGAATAATGTTATTCTAGAAAAATTTAACAACTCCAACAATCTGTCTAGGCCTTATCGCTTGTCAGCATATAAGTTTTTCTCTGTCCTTTACTGCAGACAACTAGCAAACCTACAAAGAAACTTTCAGTCAGGGCTGCCCTTGCTGTATCCATACGCTAAGTAAAAAGAACTCAAGCATGAATCAAGACATACATACCTTTGCTTAGCACAGCACTATGCTGTCCTCAAGGCATGCAGCACTAGCTCAAAAAAGGTAGAGCTACTTCCGTACAGGAAGTTGCTTGCCAGCTTGGAAAGCAGGCATAGGAAGTACTACTCTAAAAAGTAAGTTCAAACAAAGTAGCAATAGTCACATTAAAACAAAACTTATTTTCAATGGCACTAAAACAAAAAAGTTACTACTGATAACAGAAGTAAAATAAATCAGAGGCTTTAATTGCTACGATGAATATGCATTAGCTGCTGTAGCTGGAACATATTGCTATCAGTACTGCCAAATGAGGCAGCTCTGAGTGCCACTTATGTAAATTCATATACAAGCAGCCACGAAACTTCTCAGCAGCAACTGAACAGGAAAAATGCACACACTACTTCTGATTTCATCTTTGCATGCATGGTTAGAGATCTGTATGTGTTTGGATTTTTGTGGCTAGCTGGGGCAGTTCACTGAGAAGAAAGAGAAAAAGATAACTTTAGTACCAAATATCAAAAGGTTGCAGCCAAGTCATTAATGACTGTTTTCATTAGAATTACCAGCATGTAATGATCAACACAAAAGCCTCTCTGTGACGAGTGATTTCAGCAAACCTTGCTGTAATGGTCCTATTCAATGAATCAGACAAAAGAAGAAAACTGAAGCACACCAAATTATCTATAATTATCAAGATGTTCCAAGAAAGACTGAAATATTTCTTGAACTGTTGGGCAGTATTAATCCGTCACTTTTTTTTAAAATCCTCAGTCACATTTTATTATAAAGATCTCATGTCTGAGATGGTACAAAAGGACTTTTCTAGTCAAGGCAAAATGTTGAAACAAAGGTTTATGACTGCAGTTCAAGAGACCATATGCGAAAATTTATAAAGAGCGACTGCAATGGAAGAAGTCTCTGTTTACCTGTCTCAAATAACCATGAAGACTTCCATTAGCAGTCTTAGGAATATTATTATTTGACCAAACAGAGTTAATTAGATCAAAGGAAAACCTTGCAATAAGAAAGTAATAGTTCTTCCTTTAAGGACAAAGAGTGTGTACGTTGAAAAAAAATCTCAGAATAACCTGACAAGACGAAAAACAAAAAAAAAGCTACTGAATGATTGAAACTAAACATTCTGTCACTCTTTCCTTTGGTGAATAAATAGATTAAGAGAATAATACTGAGCATCACTGCCTTTTGTATGAGCATGTAAGGATGTTAGCTTGATAAATTATCTTTGAAGCTAAATTTTTTTCGATAGAGCTGCATGTTATTTTTGGAATCATCATTAGAATACTCAGCAGTTCTGGACAAATACTTCACCTCTCTAACTAGGTTTATTCTCCTAGCCAAATCTTTCCCTATTATGTTTTCCAGTACTTTTATTAGGAATAAACTTTCACTTCCATTATCTCCATTGAAGATAACAACAAAGTGTAACACTTTTCATCTATGTGTGATCCAAACATTAAAGTCCAGTGATAATTGTCTTCTAAGAGTAATTATTTTATTACAGCTGATTCTAAAACCTGGTTTGTTTTGATATATCAGTGCAGTGGATCATTCAGGAAATGAATCACTGATTATACTTAAATAAACTGACGTATTTTTACATTCATTTACTAATAAACTTATTAATCTCAAAGTTTCAATAAGTAAATAGTTTTCATGGTTAGATATAAAAAGCAATATAAAACTGTAGAAGTTCATGAATGACTGGTAACTGCAGTTATATTTTTACGTAACCATTCTGGCAGGATGCATATAAGCATTTCTCTCATGCAGACTTGTTCTCTATCACATGCTTTTACTTTCAAGTTTGATTAAGCTTCAAAATATAATGCAACTTTGTAAAAAGCTTTCACCTGCTTTCTAAGAAATTGCCTGTGGTACACCCACAATTAGGTGCATTTGAAAATTCATTGCCTTTCAAAGAGCCCGCAATGTTTTCAAAAATTTGAAGGAACCATGAAACTCAGATATATTTGAAGTATTTCTAGCATATATCTCCAGCTGTTGCCCTTAGCAAGCAACACTTCTTAACATTCAGTTCGGCTTGACTGCCTGTGAATGATAAACAGGCCTAGAAAAGCCAATTAAATGCATTCCAAATTTACTCCCAGAAGAGCTAACAGACATAAAAAATACTGAAAAGCTGAAAAGCTACTATATGTGATGTAAGACATGATAATGATACTAAAAACTTTATATCTGAGCGCAGGCTGAAAACTATGTTACCAAATACTCAATGGTCTATTGAAAGAGTTGACAAGCTCATTTCTCTGAAAAACAGACGCAATTTACCTCAGCATGAGAACAGCAATACTGTAATACACAGCCTTAGCTGAGACTTCAGGAAGAGAACAATATTTTTGCAAACACTGATGTGAGATAAAAGAGCAAAAAAAGGCCTAGAATGATCTTTTCTGGCTCACTGTGGAGACGTTTGCCCTCTGTGTGGGTATGATGACCAGATTTGTGAGACTATATGAGAAGAAAATATTACGTATTTCTTTTTATTCCGAAACAGCATCATAAAGAGACCCCAATGGTTAGAATATCACAAATTTATTTCAAAGCTGCACACAGCCATGATATTCATGCTTCCGTCGTCTTCAAAAACAGAGGGAATTCCCTGCTAGCCTCGAGTCTGTAGTGGTACTAGACTGCCCTTCTCAAAGTGTGCAGTGCAACTGGTGGTCAGCAAAGAAGATGTCCAAAGTGCCTGTAGTCCCATAATTAGAATAGATGCAATGAATTGTAGAAAAAAGTGCACCAAAAACCAGATACTTTTCCAAATTTTCTGTGAACCAGACTAAAAGGACAGAGAAGAAAAGGAGGTACATTAAAATTTTCCCTTCCTGATAAACAGCAGAAAGTTCAGTAGAGGGCCACTGAGATGGCTGAAGGCTGGAGAACTTGGCCACAAGTTGAGACAGACAGCTGGCCTTATTCTGTCTAGAGAACTGACAGCTTTGGCGATGTGAGTGCCCAGGAGCTGGTTACTGAAAAAACAGCCACGTTTTTTACAGCAGTGCATAACAGGAAGATGAGGGACAATCAACTTATACTGAGATTTTTTTATGCATGAAGACAGTCCAATAGTTGTTATCCATGGAGGTATTACCTTCTTTCGCATTTCTTGGAGGTTCTCAAACCCTGATGGCACAAATCCCTGAGCATCCCGGCCTGTGCTCACAGCTGACCTTGCTGTGAGAAGCATCTGAAGTAGAGACATCCTGAGCTCTCTTCCAACCTGAATTATTCTGTGGGCCTACAAATATCCCAAATTTGTGAGAAACAGCAACTTCATAAGTTTCATTCATCAACCGTAATTTTGCCCATTCTCATGCATTATTTACTCTCTGTCTGCAACACACTCTTAATATTTATGCTGAGAAGAACAAGGCATTTTCTGTTATTATTTTACCAAAATCTCTTATTCATCTGTCACAAAACCAAAGTGAGGTTAGGTTTGACTAAAAGAAATCTTTTCAAAATTAGTTTTCCCTAAGGATTAGTTGACAAGGAATTCACAGTGCCTTTATTTTTTATTATACAGAAAAGAACTGAAATATTTGAAGAGAATTTTTATTTCACTTTCCAAAGTTAAATGGTACAGGAGAACGGCAATAGAAAAGTAGAAGGCCAAACTAGTGATGAAGGACGAATCATTAGAAAATTACTAAAAAAACTCAAAGAGTAAACATATAGTTCAGAAAAAATATATAGGAAAATCCTAAAACATTTTTAGTGAAATCCCTACATACTGCATAGTGGAGTGCTGCACAACATCTGCTGTAGGATCAAGGAATGTATACGCACAGGAGGAAAGTTCTTTAGCTGTATATTTGGGGCCTACGAGAAAATAAGGAGAGCTATCTGAAACACCTCAGCCTATTCACCTGCAGTATCAACAGAAGGTTCTCACTGAGGAGTAACACATGTCGCTGAGAATATTCATTCTTACATGTCTTAGCCAAAAAAAATTTCTACTGCTGAACAGTTAATGAAGGATTAATGCATATACTGTTATATTTGTAAACAAGGGATATATTTTAAATCTTTAGTGAACATCAGGCAAAAGACATTACTGATATCCAATCTAAAACTCCCCTGATGCAACTTGAGGCCATCACCTCATTTCTTGTTGCTAGTTACCTGGGAGAAAAGACCAACATCCGCCTCACTACAACCTCCTCTCAGGTAGTTGTACAGAGCAATAAGGTCTCCCCTCAGCCTCCTCTTCTCCAGACTAAACAGCCCCAGCCCCCTCAGCCGCTCCTCATAAGACTTGCTCTCCAGACGGTTCACCAGCCTCGTTGCTCTTCTCTGGACACGCTCCA
>Ga0181612_149074_pt1 | contig 18506 bp, 9 predicted proteins | sample HoacroProtozoa21_FD_119630 | JGI IMG/M metagenome (GOLD analysis project Ga0181612, IMG submission 119630) | Hoatzin crop microbial communities from Cojedes, Venezuel. Combined Assembly of Gp0051906, Gp0051904, Gp0051908
CTCTCGTTTCCCTTGCCGTCCACATTAATGTCATGGACACATTGCTCCTAGAATAAACGGCTCACTGAGGCAACCCAATAGCTTGTAAGTGGTGGAGTTGAAGACTCTGCCCCCTGTTCACAGACCTGCAATTGAAGCATTTGCAGCTGCATTCCTTACTCCGTATTTGTCATGCTATACTTCATGTCTTGAAGGCTGGGAAACTTTCACAGATAAAACATGTATGCTCATTTCAAATGAGAGAGGCTCTCACCAAGGATAGAAAAGGCTATACAAGTTGCATTATCTGCAACTTCCCTTAAAACTTCTCCCTGATTCTTACAGTTTACTCACTGGAGCTAGAAGTAGTCCTGTCTCTATTTTAGCCCCTCTGATGACCAGTTAGCAGCTGCCTCAGTTCATCAACTCCTGATATGAGGAGTTTCTATGTCATCTTCTCTACTCTGTCAAAGCTTCTCAAGAGACTGAAATGTTCTTGCTTGTGAAACACTTCGTCCCAGAGTGGAGCTTGAACCTGCTGCTAAAGAATCTTGTGTCTGCTCTTCAAGGTGTCAGCTGCAAATTTGTTTCTTTGTGTGGTGATGATTGTCATCTTCTCAGTGGTGGTATGTATGAGATATTCAGGCCCTTTCAATCAATGCTTCTGTATGATACCCTCTAGAACAGTCCTTCCTTGCAAGCCCTTTTATAAATTCCTTCAAAAGTTTATTTCCATCAGTTGGTATAAAAAGAGAGCACATAAACAAGACAGAACCTTCAAAGGATTCTCAAGTTGTTGCTGATAGTTGGCAGACCCAAAAAAACAGACATCTTCATCTGCAGAATGTTTAAAAGTTTGACACGTTGTGCCAATGCACATTCAGAGCTTGCTGGAGCATAGTCGTGATCTTTCATTACAACACACCTCCAAAATGAAGCTGCAGAGTTCACAGAGACATTTGGCAAATGACATCTCCCTGCCCATATCAAGCACTCTGCTATTATGGAAGTACCAAATTGGATGTGGCCCTTACTGTAATAGTCCTGCAATACTACTAACACAAAAGGATTCTTAAGATTCAAGCAATAGGATGAGACGAGTATGGTGCTTGTTCAAAATATGATTAAAAGTTGTCCTAGAGTCCCCATGGGTTCTTCTCAGTGGAGGAGGTTTGTGGTTGGGAAGGAACTGAAATGGTATTGGGCATGCTTAATTTTAGTACGTGCTGAGTATGAGAGAAGGTGAAATATGTATGCAACCACTGTGGGTATTGCAGAAGGAGAAACATACCCAATCTGGAGTGATATGCTTTATGTGCATACACTGTGTGAACATTCACATGAGTCACTCACCATGATGAACTCCTGTTCTACACAAATAACTGCTCCTTTTCTGTGTGGATGCGAAAGAAGTGGATCAGAATGCTAGACATATTCTAGCAGAGAGAAAATTAGTGACTTACTCACTACCACCTTTCAGTATTAGTCATGAGTCCCACCTGAGACCTCCAAAAGGATTTCTAAATATTTCTTGCCCATTTTGGGGCAAAGTCTAACAGGTGAGTTTGAGTTGCTACTATGCCAGCTGTCTGTGACAGGAGCATTCTGCCTCAGCTCCACTCAACAGGAGGTTTATGCTGGCAGGTGGCACCTAGCAGCTGAGAGGCAGTTTAACAAGCAGCTTGGTACAATTCTCAGCTGCTAGTTACTAGCTCCTGCTCAGATACAGTTAGCGACTGTAACCATGTGAAATGTTTCTATATGTGATAATACATCAAAAGCAGATTCAAATTTGGCATGATAGCAAGCATGAATGAGCTCATGTCAGAATTAATTTGCACAAGGATAGACATGCCTTCAGTGTAAGCAGAGCAGTGCTTCCCACAGATCTAAGGCTCTTACTACCTGGGGGCAATGGCACTGGGCTCTGTATGAACCATCTTTCTGTGTTGTCTTTTGTAGCTTCAGTTATAGTTTGGTACCTTTTGGGTCTTTAAGAGGAATTGTGTGCCAGCATCCCTCTGATAGGTAGACGTTCAAGTGACATCCATTAAGTGACTCGAAGATAAATATCTAGAGTTCACTTTGTTCAGCTCAGTTTGTTGAGTCTTTATTGGCATGACTAGCTTACTAGTGTATTAGCAAAGCATTCATGTACAAGGCATGTCAGATTCCTGTTAAAACATCTTGGTCATCTTAATGCAAAGGCTCATTTGTGGCTATCCTGTCCAGCCTCGGGAGCTGAGTAAAGTTTTGGGAAAGGGTCATGGCCTGTTTGTTGGTTTCTTCTGATAGATATTCCCTCCAGAGTCATTACAAACTGTAACAATCAATATACTTGTTAAAACAGGAAGACCAACAGGGAGTTTTGAATAGTGACCAGTAGCACTTAGGTTTATTTATTGTCAGCTTAAGCAAAATTGATATAAACAACTCCAGTGCTGACTTATGAATATCCAGGCATGATTTTAAAGTGATTTGAATAAATCAAGTAAATGGCGATATGCAATTATAAGTGCATGCAAGGCCTTAGCATTTCCTGGGCTGCAAAAATGGAAATTTATTAAACTGCATTAAAAAAAAATAGTCTCTTTTACTTACATTTGCATAAAAATATATTGTGGTTTTTCCTATTTAGCAGCTAACATTTCTGGAAGGGAAATGGATTCAGGGGAAACTTCAGTGAGTTTGTCCTTCTGAGGGGAGTGTGTGAGCAACTGGTATACAATGAAGCAATACTTTGTTTTGTTAGAAAATGGCTTTTGTTAGTTTCCAGCACATACCAGTGAAAATGAAGGACTTGCACTGTTATCCTTTCAGTTATTTTGATGTAATTACAGATATTTTCAGTCAGTTCCACTGATTATGGACAAAATACTAAGAATGGTCTATTAATTTTTGAAGTGTTGCTTTTGGCACACAGAACATTCATCACATGGTGCCTGCAGTGTGTACAGAGGAGTGCAATATTCCGCTTCTCTGAAGCACTACCTATTCCAAAAGTATCTTACATCATTGTTTTGTTAATTTTCTATATCAATGAAACAATCCAGGTCTCTTTAGTGTTTTCATATTAAACATCCCAGATTTCTGTGTACTTGCTCTGAAACTAAAGTATGTGGGTGGGGGAAATTATTCAAGAACAGAATACTATTTCTGCTTTTCTTAAATAGTCCTCTGGGGAAGACTGCATATGTTGTATGTTACCTGTAAAACTTGTTACACAGAGTTCTCTGTACAGTAGCCAGATTAAATACTTCTAAGGAGAACTATCAGGCATACTACAGTTGCACTGTATGTCCATTGGTCTTATATTATTACCTTAATACCCTGTTCCTTCGATTTTGGTCTGATTCAGTACAAGCTTTCTTACATTCTTATCTTAGTATTTGTAATGAATTGTTTTGCTTGACTAGCATTCTGTTACAGCCATTGGTTACTAAAAAGCGCTGGTAATGGACTTCCGACAAACAAGAACCATCCAACTGTTGATACACAATTAGATTAATATAATCCAAAATCACGCATTAAAATATCACTAGTGTAAACATTGCATTCCATTTCAGTCTCAAGTTTTTCTTTCGTTTCTGTAGGCTATTCATTCTGTTGCTTGGCATCACGAAGGCAAACAATTCATGTGCAGTCACTCTGATGGCAGCTTGACCCTATGGAATCTAAAAAGTCCTAACAGACCATTCCAGACAACAATTCCACATGGTAATTTTGATAGTTAAAATGTACAACTAAGACGCAATACAATATTCTCCATGCTGCTTGCTAATATCTATGTTTATTTCATTTTTTTTTATTGTAGCCCAGTTACAGAGTTGCTTCTTGCATAAATACTTTAATCTGCAAATTAGCTGCAAAATATTATAAAAATCTGAGAGCAATTTTGATCAACAATTTTTTAAAATTGGTGTCATAAATACATCCTACTGGGTAATATTGCTCTAATGTCTTCTTTTATCCAATTCATTTTAGTAGTCTACTGCTGGTCCTTGGCGCCCTCGGACCATGGGATTTTCATGTTTCTTTCTTTTATATTTTGTATTAATGTGCTTCCAAGTGCAATTTTCACAAGAAGTAATACATTTTGTACAAGACACTATGTTGCTTGTTATAGAGATGGTACAAGGCTTCCTAAGTCACTGCAATAAAGAATTCAAAAGAGCCATGTTAAGAAATGGCTCTGTCTTATCGCTGGGACTTTATATGCCATTGCTTCCTGTAAATAAGGTAAAAAGTTACTAACTCCATTGCAAATGAATACATTACCAAGAAGCCTGACTGCGTGGAGAGAACGGAAGAAGGGGAAGGCACGATCTACGTAGCCCAGAAAAGTTTTAGCATTTTCTTAAATTTCCTAATTCGTTTTATTTTGTTATTTTTCGTCATAGAATTATAGTTTATATCAGAAGGGACCTCTCGGAGGTCATCTCGTCTAACCCCCAGCTCGGAACAGTCCTGATTAGATCAGTTAGATCAGGGCAGTGTCCAGTTGATGCTGAACACTTGCACAATTCCAACGACAAATTGCACAGCCTCTCTATGCAAGGTCTTCCAGTATTTAATGACCCTCATGGTACAGATTTTTTTCTAATACCTAACCAGAATTTCCAGTGTCACAACTTGAGTACTTTGCCTCCCGTCATCACTGTGCACCTCTGAGAACAGTCTGGCTCTATCTATACTGTCTCCTCCAATCAAGTTGTTGTCAAAAGCATAGGCTTTCCAAAGTAACAAAACCAAAATTGTTGTTTTTTTGGTTTAGCAGAGACTTTTCTCTGACTGGAAGGAAGTACTGAGCCATAATTAACCAAGCACACATGAATTTCAAATGTGTGCTTAATTTAATTTTGTCACATGACTAGTTATACTCCAGAGCATGTAACATTTTGTCAACAAAAGGAATTGAGTCAATCTAAGAATGACTTAGGGGAAAAAAGTAAGCTGTTTATGGTCATAAGCTGCTCAGAAAAAAGGTATGCATTTCGTCAAATTAGTTAATTATTAGTTAAAAGTCATCCTTCTCAATATCTGCATGGTTTTTAGACGTCTTTGAGGTGTAGTCTATGGTCTTTTAGATGTATGTGGCAGTAAAAACACAAAGCAATAAGAAATGTAATTAATTTAGACAAATGCATATTTTATGGAAATAGGAGCTAATGCTCATCATTCTCTGTAGCTTTAAGGTTCCACTCTCTTACTGCTTATACAGTTTCTTAAATGTGTATGTTTTAGTTTGATAGTTCTATTATAATGATGCTTTAATACAGTTTTCATCTTCTTTCTTTAGGAAAAATTCAGAGAGATGGAAAAAAAACTGAGTCTTGTAAACCAATTCTTAAAGTAGAGTACAAGACCTGTAAAAGCAGGTATGTTTTTAATTATGTAATTAACTCAATATTACATTCCTGAGTTAAAGTCCTTTTAGAATCTTTCCCTCTTTCCGTTTGCAGAGCTATTTATTATTATTTAAAGGTACTAAACCTATAATATAAACATACATACTATGTAAACTTATAATTACTGTGTTGTGGTTTTTTAATACAGTGAACCATTTGTGATATTTTCTGGTGGATTGTCATATGATAAGGCTTGTCGACGACCAAGTTTAACAATCATGCATGGGAAAGCAATTACAGTTCTTGAAATGGATCACCCTATAGTTGATTTTTTAACTCTTTGTGAAACCCCATATCCAAACGGTAAGTTTATTAAGCAAAACACAGTAATGGAAAATATAAATCAAGTGATCTTTTCTCATACCTAAATTCCATTCCAGGGACTTCCATTCTCACAGTTATCTCCATCTTAAGAAAACCACATCACTGAGAATAACTGGAATTTGTTTGCATTCTCAATATAGGAAGCAAGTAATGAGTGGATAATAAAGCATGCATAAATCTCCAGGTATAAGCTATATAAGCTTGAAACACGTGGGCTAGTGTAAGGAAATCTTGCTATTAATCAAATATATGTGCGTATATTTCTAATATTTTTCATGAGTCTGAAAATCTAGATTGCTAAATTATTGAAGATTAAACTGTCACTTATCTGCAAGAAAGTCCTTACACTGCAGCCTGAATTGAACTGTTAAATGTGTTTTGCTGCGTATTATGGGGCTGCCAAATTCTGAAGTACATTCACAGAAAACTCCAGAAAGTAAGTTAAGAAAAGCTCTAAGTCAAAAAGAAACAAAGTTTAGCATTTTGAGCCCTCAAGCAGAAAAGTAAACTAAATCTTATATACGTAGCTAAACCTAATACTTATTAAAAACACATGGTAAAGTGTATATTTGTTTAAACGTCATGCAAAAATTTAATTTTCAGTAATCAAAGTTAGTTTGGACCTTCATTTAACTGTGGCAAATAAAGTGAAACTTGCCGGTACTAAGATCTTGTAGTCCCTTCCCCTGTTCACACACTAATATTTGAAAATTTTGGTTTAACCTGTGTTATTCATAGCCTTGTATAAAACAGGCCACAAATAATGTGCATTTGTAGCTGGCCTGAAAGGCAGGTAAATCAGTTGTTGTCAATTTACTCAGCCTTTTTGCATCAGCCAGCTGAAGTGTGTATTCTGAGCTTGCACATACTGGAATGATTAGCTGCTGTTGAAAAGAGAGTCGTAATTTTACATCTATATTTTTTTTAAAGAACTTTCATGCTATGTAGTCTAATGCACCCTATGCACCAAGGCAAGCATTTATTTGTCATTATAATTGTTTATTTTTTCTGAACAAAGCAAGCATTAAATAAAAAATGGAACTATAATATCCAAAAGAGTGTATGGGAAGAAGGAGCATGAATTGCACACTTGTGGGATTCCTTTGGAATATTCCTTTAGAATCGCTTTAGAAATGAGGGCATTGTGTGTCGTCAAGTGGACTGGACTAGCTGTTCACAATCTGGTTTTGAAGAACAATTTACACGGTAGAAGTATTACCGGAGAGCAAAAATACATTTTACTGTATAATGTTGGATTCAGCAACGCAATAATAGACACAGCTTATTCGTATTCTATTTCTTTACTTTCAACACACCATCATGCTGACATGCTATAACATGTCAATTCCATTTCTGCCATGTATGTTGATCAGCAGCAGTGCCCAAAAGTCATTTTTCAGTCCTTGTCTGGCCCTAGTTTGCAGATATGTCTACGTTTGTGGATGTGTCTAGGATTTCTACCTTGAGACTTTTTTGTTAATATATTGGGAATATTTAGAGAATGTAAACATGATTTTCTTGTTTAAAATGACTGATAGGAGAACTCCACATCTTTTCTACTTGATTCCTTGCTTACAGAGTTTCAAGAACCCTATGCTGTAGTTGTGCTTTTGGAAAAAGATCTCATTGTTGTTGACCTGACACAAAGCAAGTAAGTGTTGAGTTCTATATGAAGTTATCTGTGTATCTTAACTGTCCTGCAAATGATGATAAAAATGCAAATATTATCACGCAATGTCATTTTATTATCCAAAATCATTCACTCTTGGTAGTATTTCACTCTATATGTTTACCTCCACTTTAAGAGCTAAAATCAGCTAATTAACATGAACTTATGATAATATTTGTTCTTAAGTGTGGGAATAAATCTAAATCTGTTGTCCCTTCAGCATAGCCCTTAAACATTCACTCAACATGGAAGTTAAGTAATACTTGGTCACATGCTGAATTATGACCTGAATGTGTGTTTTGGAAACCAGATTCAACTACTACTTATATGCATGCCTAACTTCACTAGACTCCGCAGAGAATACCACTTAAATATTTACTCAAGTATCTTAATAAATAATGGCATTGATTTATAGTGGATCTACGGGAGTGTTTCATGAACCGATTGCTGGTTTAAATGACAAATAGTTCTTTCACATCGGAATCAATGTTCATATCAAAGAGAAACCATACATCATGTAAGGCAGAATCCAATTCTTGTTTATTTTGTTCTGCCTCCAACACTACCAATAATGTATATCCATCTTCACAATGGTATAACTAGGAACTGATTTTGCCCTGAATGTCTTAAAATGTTTTAAGTGAATCGTGTTCTGATCTCACTTACTTTCAAGAATAATTCAAATCCTCTCGGCAATATGAAGCGGATGTAGCTGAAATCAGAACAAAATTTCATACATTTTTTAATTGTAAATAATATTGTGTAAACTGCCAGAAGTGAGGCCTTCCTTCCTATCAGACCATCCAAACTGATGGAAGTGAGAAATCAACAGAGATCTACTTCATCTGTTATTGCAGTTTTTCACTGTAGAATCAATAGTCTACCAACCCAATAAGCTAAGCTGTTCAATATAAATTCCACAGCTGTATAAGTAGTTCTTAGGTCATAGTATATATCATATCCATGAATCTGAAGCTTCTAGAAAATGTGCAACATTTGAACTTTTGTATAAATAAGATTTTGAGATGTTGAGAAAAATTAGTTCTTAATCCTCATTCACAGTAGTCCTCTTAGCCTTAGGAACTGTTAGAAGAGCATTCTTGTCGCGGCAGTGGAATTTTTATATCTTTAGTTGAATAACTACACATTATTAATGACATTAAAAAAGACACATATATTTGAGTAAATTAGGGACAATGTACTTTATTAGTAATGATTTTACTTAAATTCTGTCATACACTTTAATATAAGAATATGTTTTCTTCTATGGCTCAGTGTGTCACAGTGCTTCTAATAAATTGTCTTCCTTAACTAGTTTTCCAATCTTTGAAAATCCATATCCTATTGACATTCATGAGTCACCTGTTACCTGCACAGAATATTTTGCGGACTGTCCTCCAGATTTGATTCCTGTACTGTATTCTGTAGGAGCAAAACATAAAAAACAAGGATACAGCAATAAGGTAAAAAAAAAAACAGTATTTTTTTAAACGAAGAAAGTAGATGTGCAACCTATGTTTTTGTAACATCTTACCAAATTATTTTCATTTTACTTCTTTAATAATCAATTTCAAGTTGGTCCAACCAGCAGCTTAGCAGCATGCCTACAGCCTGGTATTTGTCCCTCAAAAACACCATCACTTAAGCCCAACTATTAATGACCATTATGTAGGACTTCGTCATGAGGTTGCTGGAGTTATTTGAGATCAGACTGAGTTAAATGAAAGCCGTCAGTGTACAACTCCAATTTGTATGGATATGTTATCTCTGTCAAAGCAAAAAGTGAAAACATTGCAACTGAAAGAAGTTAGCAGAAGAGCTTCAGTGAAAGTTGAGGGCTGACAGCATGTCTGTGAAATTTTTATTAAATAGGGATATTAATAATTATTTTACTGAACTACTGAAGTCTTCGTGTAATGGCTTTAGAAATAGGACAAGCTGCAGAAATATAAAGAGGAAATGCAATTATTTTATAAATTTCAAGCATTAATCTGGTTTATGTTTTGACTAGAACTAATCCATCATAATAAATAAATGAGAAAAAAAATTGGGTAAACAAATCAGACATCTTCAGTTTTCTATTCACATTAACAGAAGTATTCTCCTTGGAGCTGTCTTGTTTTCCATGAACTGCGAAACTGGGGCCTATCTAATTCTTTTGGATCTTGATTCAACAAAGTGCTTCAGAAAATACTTTTTTCCTCTTATTTGAATTTGTCTGCTTATTTATGCTTACCCCATATACATAGTTTCCCAAACTTTTCACCACCTACCTGTATTCATTGCACACTCTCCTGTGCACTTGCATTATTTGTGCACATACAAATATATGCTCTGATTGTAGGTAGCTGCTCATTTGCCACCTACCCATTTCTGCACTCATAAGCATCCACTCCATGTATCCTCATAACCAGTTTGTACTCCCAGTTTTTTTCCACCCACTCAGACTCTGTACACATCCTCACCCACTCTGCACCTGTCATCCTCCACATCCTGTTTCCTGTATCCATACCTGCCAAGCTTTAGGCACAGACCAGCGTTCCACTCTACCAGCCTAGACCAGGGCAGAGAATGGGAGGAAAGACTTGACACCAGTAAATAAAAGTCAGAGAAGAGATGATGATTTCATGTGTTCTGTAAAAGTTGCATTCCCTTATCTCATATCTCATATCATCTCATGGCATCATGTTCAGATATTTGTTTCTGGGCCAGCTTCTTCAGTAGTCTTCATCCTCAAATTAGATTCTCAGTCTATTCAGTGTCCTATGGAAACTCAGATTCAAGTAATCGGAAAAGACTAGCAGACCTGTTTGTTACTCCTTCCTCTAGTTCCTATTTTGGATTGTTGAGTTTTAGCTGTGCAGAAATATTTTAAAAACATAGAATTGATAACATTAAAATGTTATTAAGTTTCAAAAGCCTTAATTGATAATATGAAAATGTTAATAAACTTTAAATGCCTTGAATGATACACATTTTTGTTCCTTTTATGAGTTGTATTGCATTTTGGAAGATGTTGTCTACGCTTGAGTTTAAAAATTAACCGAGCAGGATTCATCAGAATGAGTTGTGATCTCAGTACTCTTGTTGCTTGTTTAGGAGTGGCCTATCAGTGGTGGAGCATGGAACCTTGGAGCTCAGACATATCCTGAAATCATTGTTACAGGGTGAGAATGAAACTGAGGATTGGTACTTTTAAAATATTAATGTCTACAGCTTATGATTGTGGGTTAGTTATAGATAAGAGCTGACCGTTCATAGACTATGCATATCCTGCCTCTTCATTTGAGGTACGTAACTTTTTCCTTGTGCAGAGACACCACAGAAATTCCCATGTGCTGTAGAAAATAAAACTTTGTATTCAGGGATGAACTACCATAAAGAATTACCATTTGAGGCTCTAGTGTTAGACAGGAAGTCTATATACTTGTGGCATTGGTGTCTTTGGAAAGGAGAATCCATTGAGGAGAGTATTTTGGCCTTGAAGGGCAAAGAAAATAGTACTAAAAAGGAGAGCAGCTGTTCTGCTGTAGCTGTTGTCCTTTGGCCTTCTGGGGCCTTTGTATCTGGGGATGGTTTGGGAATTCATTTTGATACCCCAGCATTAGTGAGGGTGTGGTGCACTGGCATGAGTTTCAGCTTGTGAATGGAGAGACAGCCCCATAGCAAAAAGGCATAGAAAGGCTCAGCTCGCAGTAGAAGCCCATGAGCAACGCCTGGTGGATTTTCAAGGGGCCATCCTATTAAACAGAAGGTACTCAGCTAGGATGGATGATAGCTATATATTTGATAAATTGTTATTATCAGTGATACTTAACACCCATTTTTAAAAATGAGATTATGATGTTGTGCAATAGTACCAATAAGGTGATGAAGGGGTTATTCTCATTTTAAACAGAAATGTCTTCTTTCTCCAGCTTTACTTCAGGGATAATTTTAAGTCATTAAAAAGAACACAGCTGTAAGGTATTAAGCAAAATGAAGTTACTCTCTGTCTTCTCAAAGTTTATTATACGTGGCATTTTTAGAGTGCATAGGCTTGATGCTGGCCAACTGCAAAGCCAGAAGTGCTGTAACTTAAGCTTGTCATTAGCATGGGAATTAATTTCTTAATGTTGCTATCTTAAAATTCATTGGGGGCTTAGTTCTCTGTAGGAAATACATTGAAAAAAGTATTTTATTAACCTCATCAAACTAATAACAAAATATTTTCTTAGAGTTATTATGTATATTGTTATATATTGTCAGTAAGGTATGGAGAGTTACCACATGAGCAAAATACAGTTTTTCTGCTTATATTTATCACTTACTGAAAGCAGATGTTTTAGAATTGCATCTTGTTTTAACACATTTAATTTTTATATTTTTTTTAAGCCATGCAGATGGATCAGTAAAGTTTTGGGATGCTTCTGCCAGTAAGTTTCTGAAGTTCACTTTTATATAATGCTGACAAATCACACACTCACATACATATAAGTAGCATGATATTTAACAGTATGAGTAGTAGTACCTAGGATGATATAATTAGAAATAATGACATGAATTTTTTATTAAATTAGGGAAAAAACACGCTGTAAAAATAAAATATTAAAATACAATAATACATGTTAATACATGTCTAATTTGGCGAGGGTGGAGAAGACCTAAGTCTGTTCTTGTCCAGACTCAGGTTCCAGGAAATAGTTGGGAAACATTTCCATTCATCCTAACAGGAAAAAGCTTTGCAAAATATTTGTTGCATACATTCTAGCTGTAACTACATATATCAAAAACCAGCATTTTCCTCTACAGACAATACATATCGTACTTATTAGTAAAATATATTCATTAAAAATATACACACATTTTGGTTGACAGCTAAAATATTCTGGTTCAGATATCCTGTGCTTCAAAAAAGTTGCAGCAGAGTTGCCCTCTATTCTGTCTCTCCTGTGCTACAGGGGTGTCTGGGTAGAATATCTCACTTATGAGGTTTCAGTCTCTTAAAGAAAAGAGTGTGAAAGAAGCTTCTGTATGAAATGTTAGACACAGAGAGATTTAATTTAACCCTAATAACGAGTCTGTAATAGTCACCAGGAACAGAGAGTATGAGATACTTAAACTACCAGTTACTTCCCCACTGTGCCACATAATTGTAGTGATTAATACTGCTACCATTTCCAGCCAAATATGAGGAATGTTTACAAGATTTTAGTGTCAGCTAAACCTGATGACTTTTTCAGGTAGTTCTCTTTTTGCCTAAGACCAAATTTTTTCACTTACCAGGAGGGACAAGGAGAAAGTGAGGATTTCCAGAGCCTCATTTCACAAAGGAATGTTCGTAGGCATTGCAAGTGAACATGACTAGGAGTTATTTTTTTATAATATAATTTATCTGTTTGGAAATGGAGGAAAAACAGATGCAAGCTGCTTAGAGTTTACATCTTCCAGCATTTTCAGATTGTGGTGAACACCAAAAAGAAAAAAATTCTAATGAGGTCAACAGGAGTTTATCTGCAAAATCAGAAGTTTGAGAGAACTTTCATAAGACCAAAAATAGGATAATGATTTCTCTTTAGAGAGGTAGTATGAGGCATTAGACCTTGTCTTGTGCAGACTTTGTTACATGGTTATGCTCTTGACAAAAATATGCAAATGCAGGCATTAAAGTTAGGGTGAAACAAGACAGACTGTTGCAAGACCCCAAAGCATTTAGCGTACACAGCGCAAAGCAGCCACTGTGCCAGCCATTTCTTCTATAATTCTGGCAGGAAAGGAAAAAGCTTCTCATATGGAATATAAACATAACTCACCAATCAGTAAGTACATGCTGCAGCAGGATTTTTTCTTAGAGGTAACAGCTTAGATGATCACGAATATTTGCAATCCCTTCAACAGTAATGGTACTGTCAGTGCATATCTTGTGTCCTGGTCTTAGTCCTGCTTTTCAGGGCACGTGCTGCATTCCTGGTACTGTACTTTGTACTTGTTGTTTAGACAGTTTTAATTATTACTAAGTTTTATTATTTACAAGGTCTTAACTTTTTAAATAGAGTTTAAATTTCATTTGAGATTTCATAGCAAACGTAATATCCTACTGGTATTTGAAGGCACAAAATACTTTGCTTTTAGACGTATTTTAATTGTGTGATTTTGTATCTGAAAGCACAGATTTGTGGGAGACAGGGAATTGCTAAGCCACTGAAGCAGTTTTCCACATGCATCTTTGCTCAAAAACCATTGCTGTTTCTTATTTGCCTGTGTGCCTAGTAATTCACAGAAGCATAGAGAATCTCACCTTGTACTTGTGCCCTATGATTCTGTAATTCTTCCAGTCCTAGTGTGCAGGGACGCAAGATGTCTGATTTGAAGTGCCGCTGTAGATTTGACACTGGGACTAAGGGCAGCCCAACGCTTCTTCCACCACCACAGAAGGCACGAAGAGTTATGTATTCATTACAGAAGCACTTGCTTTAATTTGTGAAAATGTGGTAGCATTTTATATGCTAAAACTTTTCAAAATATAAAAAATGTTAGATGCTAGAACTCCTGGAATATATCCGCACTGCAAAATGAAAATGTAATTTTGCTGTGTTCGTCCTCCAGTTACATAACTAAAACACCATTCTTCCATCTTTTTGTTGCTCTTGTGACACAAGCTACCTAGACTGATCTACCACAATTGCATGATCATGTAACAGCTTTGTCTTTATGTTTATACACACTTTTGTAGGTCCTGGGTCTGAGTGGCTTTTTCTGACCTTACACAGTTATTAATTAATGCCACTGACAAATTCATGTAAAAGTAGTAAAAAACAGGGAGGAGTGTCAATAAAGCAAAATGGGGTTAACTGTAATTCCTCCTCTACCTCCAGAAATCCCTGTAGTGGAGTTCTAGTCTTGACAAAGGCTTCTGGATATTAAGGTTTTATATACAGATATAAATAGAGATATACTTATTAGTCACGAAATTAAAAACATTTTAGAACTCCTGTTCATTCAGAAACTCTTTGTGTTGCCCAGACCACCAGAATATTTTCGTAATGTTCTCTCTTAAAAAGCCATACAGTCTACATTCTAGCAAAACAATAACCTCAGACAAATGAAATCTTAGTTTCAAATCTCATTAAGGAAAATGGCAGCATTATCAGAGCCTTTTTCTGTCATCTAGTATAAGTCTCATTATGGACATAATTGTTAACATAGACCTTTGATATCCTGTCCCAGAAAACACTAAGAAGTATTTCACAGACAAATACCCATTTTGGAAATACTAAATACATAGCCTACCAGTACTGTGTACCAGAATAATATCTGTATTGTGTAATATCCACCTTCTTCTCCTCTAGGCCTTCACAAGATTCTTTGTTATGCCACAACTGAAAAGAAAATGAGAACTGAGGATTTTTATAAGTGATTTGCTTAATGTTAGTCAGTATTTTTTATATGTTTTAATATATTCCAGTTACTCTACAGATGTTGTACAAATTAAAAACTTCAAAGGTCTTTGAAAAACAGAAACCAGGAGAAGGAAAAGCAACAGCTGAGATTGTGGAAGAAGATCCTTTTGCTGTTCAGATGATGTACTGGTGTCCTGAAAGCCGAATTTTTTGTGTGGCAGGAGTTTCTGCATATGTCCTTGTTTACAGGTTCAGCAAACATGAAGTAAACACTGAAATTGCAGTAAGTCCTTCAGAATTTTGCTCTCTTACAAAAGAACACAATTTCTAATCAAATTGCCTTGCCTTGTCTGTGCTCATATACTTGAATAAAATTGGTATCAACCTGTATAAATACAGGTTTAGCGACATTCCATTTTAAACCTTTTGAGTAAAATCTTGTTCCTACTTAAGCTAGTGACAAATATATAAATGAGCTTTGGGAGCCAACTCTCCACTTTTTTGCTTTAGTAGTAACATACAGTACAGATTTCAGACACTTTGCTTTTAAGACTTTATAATACATTAAATCTCTGTTGTGACTACCTGTTCTAAAAATTCTGGCTGCTGTATGTTTTTATCAGATAATGTACATTGTGTATGTGCATAAGAATACTCTTTTTAACTCAAGTATTTCATCTCTAATTTATGTTCATAGTGTTTGTACCACAAGGAAACTGAAAATTATCGCTGGTTTTAACAAAATCAAGAGTTGGGTTTTTTCCTGACTTATCCTGACTTTGTTACCCTAAAAATGGACACTATATGAAATGCCAGATTATTTATGGCTAAACACTTGATATTTTCCTAAGCTTTCTGTTGCTTTATCCTGTTCAAATACTCCTTTTTCTGTCTTCATGTCTTAAGCAGTTGCCTTAATCAGGTAGAATCATACAGTTCATGTTCCTTTGACTGCACTGCAGTCACCTTGTACTTATCCTTGTTGTACAACAAGTCTGAGTTTGGTTTAAACCTTACATTTTTGCACAAGAGCCACAACCAGTGCTAACAGTGTGGCTGAACAGCATTTATAATGTAAAACATTCTTTCTTAAGTCTAAGAAGTTTAATGGGAGACTACTCTTAAGGCAAAGCCAAACCAAACATGACTGCCTCTCCTTCAGGCTTGCCATTCCCTGGTGCTGGAGAACAGTTTGCTACTCCAGACACTCTCTTGCAGGAGAATATTGCTTTGCATCTGCCAGCTCGCAACAAACCCGAGGGACTGACTCAAAATTTCTCTTTCGTTTTCCACCTTCCCCAGTTACAGTTCTTTTCCTTTTCCCACTATTTTAGTGTACTTTAGAAAGTCTGTAGTTCCAGTCTGGCAAAAACTTGTGTCATTTTTGGCCTGTAGCCATGTGCCATCTGGTAAGGAAATTCATTACCTATAGCTGTTCTGTTGTTTTCCTTTTATTTTTTCCCCCAGCGGCAATTATTAAGCTAGCTGAATGTGTCCTTTCAGAAAAAATTGAAACTAATTAACAGTAATTTTACCTTACTGACCAGTTCATGCATAATGCTGCTATAATTACTGCATTTCAGTATTCTTACCTTGTTCTGTAGCAAATGCACCTTATCTTTTATTATCTATAATTTAATTTGTTTACATGTCTTTTACTTTTGTGGCTGAAATGCATCAGAACAGATATTTTCTAAAGTGTTATAATGTGTGCATTTTAACAGTTTCTCAGATTTCGTCTGTAATTAAGAAGCATTTATATGAGGGATTGTTTTCTGAAGATTTGCTTTAATATTTTCTATTGTTGGTGGCATAGTCACTGACTTCCCCTGAGTTTTGTGCATCCCTGAGATGGGCCTCATCTCTTGGTTTCCACATTTTTGCTGCAAGCATTCAAGTCTTCACTCCTAAATGGGGGGGAGGGGGGGGGAGCTCAATAAAAAGTGTGGGAGTCTTTTTTGGAATATGTATCTGATTTTAGGCTGTCTGGTTTTGTCTATACTAAAACTGAGCTGGTCAGTCTCAAGATTTCTTTGCTGCCTGAGATGAGTCAAAATTCTAGCACTTAGTGTCCTCCCTTCTCTAGCAGCCAGCCTGAACTCACCTTGAGTTCAATCTACAAATCCCAGCGACCCTATGTTGGTTTGACTGCCTGACCACAGTCTTATAATGTTATTGCTGTGGTAAATGGGAAGCATGGAGGCTACTCAAAGGTTTCTCCATGCAGCAGGTAAGTCTGCTGCTGAATATGCCTTGGAGGCAAAGACTGTGCCTTGGATTTCCTCAACAAAAGTATTATTTGCATCATTCTATAGCAGATTCTGGAGGCAAGGAGTATGCGTGAGACAAATTCTGCTTCACATCTAACCTTGGAGTCATTGCCATGCAGTTATGTAAAAATAATTTGCTGTTGTTGTTGTTTGCTCGTCTGAATCTACTCTATCTTGTCTCAAAAGGATATCTAGGTATCTGTTAAACACTATCACTTTCTCAGTGATCAGTCTTTCCTCAGTGAAGCTCCTCTTCAAAGCTCTTGAGAAGAACTATGGAAAAAATTATTACACTGGTTTGAATGTAGAAAGGAGAAAAACAAACCTAGTGATGGAATCCTTTGAAATTATCTTTACCATGTGCCAAAATAAATTGGCATGACAGATCTGTACCCCTTCCAAGGTCCAGTCAAAGCAGGGACCAATAAGTAAAAAATAATCAGTCATGTTATTAGCCTAGAAATTTCTCCCCCTCTCTGCAAATGGACAAGAGCTACAACTTAATACAATGAATTTTAGTAGAAAAAGGAAGACATAAAGAAAAACATCCAAAGAAGGATGATGCATTTCTAACATGATAAGCGAAGAACATGCTCTTGAACAGTTGCTCCAGTCCTGCATGAAGATTAAACAGCATTATAAATCATTTTGGTCAGCAGCAGTTCCTTCCAGGAGATTAGATTTTCCAGAACTCAATATTTCACTCATTAGTCTTTGAAGGCAAATGTTGTCCGCTTCTTTAGCTGATTCAGGCAAAAAATATCCCTGGATTTTGCAAGGAGAAAACAAAAGTGAAATCTTGAGAAAGGACCCTTTCTCTTCTGGTTGAGCAGAATCACTTATTTCTGAAGTATTCTGTGTTTTAACACACTAATTGAGAAATAGGAGGGCCTTTAGTACTATACTTTATCTCCCAGTTCTCGTAAAACTTGGGTATTAATGCTGTTATCTCCATTGTGATACAGATGATACCTCAGTGAGAGATCAGTGCCTAAGATGGAGCTTGCAGTGTCTACATCTGCAACTGGTTCTGATCACTGCAAGGTACTAGCACTGAAATTACTATTCAGCTAGTATCCCAAGACCATATCTATTTGAGGGCTGTACCTTGTTTTTCATTCTTTTCAAAATAGGGATCTCCTTGGACAATTCATGAGGTAGAAAGAAGTGCCCAAAATTTACTGTGATTCTTTGAGATGATTATGTGCATAGGGCCACAAAAATCATCCAAGGGCTGGAGCACCTCTCCCATGAGGACAGGGTGAGAGAGTTGGGGCTGTTCAGCCTGGAGAAGAGAAGGCTGCGGGGGGATCTTATTGCTGTCTTCCGGTACCTAAACGGGGCTTATAAGAAAGATGGGGAAACAATTTTAGTAGGGCCTATTGCAGTAGGACAAGGAGTAATGGTTTTAAAGTAAAGGTTGGTAGATTTAGACTGGATATAAGGAAGAAATTTTTTACTATGAGGGTGGTGAAAC
>Ga0181612_107811_pt1 | contig 18505 bp, 7 predicted proteins | sample HoacroProtozoa21_FD_119630 | JGI IMG/M metagenome (GOLD analysis project Ga0181612, IMG submission 119630) | Hoatzin crop microbial communities from Cojedes, Venezuel. Combined Assembly of Gp0051906, Gp0051904, Gp0051908
GGGGGGGGGGCCCCCCGCCAATAAACCACCTTTATCTGCAATCAGCAGGCTGCTACCTTTTGCAAGGCGCTCTCTCTTATTCTTTTTTTCCCTTCCCCTGTCATCAACTAGCTAAGTAAATTGGTTGATAGATTTTTAAACAGCACAGTCACGCGTGGAAGAGTTGGAGCAATTTACCAAAACAGTAATTATCACCTTTCAAAGACTTTCCTTTTTTTTTAAGTTCCAGTTTGGGTTGGTGCGTTCTGCCTTTCTTTTAGACAAACAAACTGGTCCCATCCTGTTATATATATATATATACACACACATATTATTTTCCTCCCCCCTGCCCATATTTTTCAGGTTTTGAATTGGTGCTGGTAACAGTGAGATCTGTCTTTCCAACTCTTTCACGGAGCCCAAGCACTCATTAGCGATCGGCTAAACGGCTTTCAAGCAGACAGTGCCGGGATGTTCCGGCAGCCCATGCTTCTTCGGGGAAATCACATTATAAATGGTGCTTCCCCAAAAGCGCATCGCTGCACCCCAGCGTATGTCAGACACAGAGAGCGATACAGCACTGCCGCGCTCATCGAGAGGCGAGGTGTCACAAATGTGCATTTTGAGTTTGCACAGGCATTTTCTTGGGAGAGTTCCTCCTTTAGTATGTTTTTTAGGTAAAAGCAGACAGCTGCTAAAAGCTCTATCAGACTAGTAATCTTACTCAGGGTTAAAAGGCTAAAGCGGACTTTATTGCATAAATAAAAAACCCCCCAAAATAATCAAAACTCATCAGCACTTACGTTTCCTCCCTATACCCCCATTTATCGTATCACCAGTAGCAAAAACCCAAAAACAACACAAAACCCCCAAAAGAGAAAAAAAAGAGGACTTTCCTGGGTTTTGGCATCCCTCTGAACTTACAAACAGAAATTAAAAAAGGACAGACTTTTGTTCAAGTCAGTGTGTGAATGGCATAGGCTGCCAGACATTCAAAGGCTGCTGCTAGGACATTCCAAGACAGTAAGCACACAGGAGGCAATTAAACATTGAAATTTCAGATTTCAGTCCAGTATCTCTTAGCTCTTCTCTGCTTTTAGAGTATTTTATGTTTTAAATACTTGGTCAGTACGATTCCCAATTACTCTGGTTTGTCTCTGCAGAACGTAACGTATACATTTATGACTCCAGTTTATCCGAGCATATAGTGACCGTAGTCTTATGCAAAAAATATAGCCACAGATGGAGAGATATGACAAAGGTACCTGAAACCTGCTGCATTCTTCCTACAAACTTATGCTCCCAGTGAAGTCTCCAAACTAATTAGAATTGATTTATTATGGATCAGGTACCTTATCAGGTGAAGAAAGAAATTACCATGGACAGTCAAAGGGTTGAGAGGTCAATACAGAATAGCAAAATCAATTTGCATTGATTAGACAAAAGGTCCATTTTACAGAGCCCAAAGGATTAACTTTTAAGCAAACGTCTTTGAACTATAAGACAGCATTTGTGAGTGAGAGGTATAAGCAGTGCAGCATTAGAAAACACTTAAGATATTTAAATAAGAAAATAATGCAAGCAACGGTTTAAGCTATCTGGATGTTTATTTTTTACTATGAATCATCCCCAGGATTATTGTACAATTCACTTGAAAGCCCTATGGAAAGGACGCAATTGTTTCATTTATCCCGCGTGTCAATCTTCCCACGAGTTTTCATTCAGGTAAGGTGACTAAACTCGGGAGAGTTGCAGAGAAGGGAGAAAATCTGTGCAAAGGATCGCACTAATCCTGGTGTTGCTTGAGATGAAATATTTACTTGGCAAACGTAGTGTTTTACCACCTAAACCAATGAGACTTTTTTTCCCCCAGTGAGATAGGGTTGCAAACCAGATGCTAAACGCTAACAGGAAGGAGGCTCCCTTCTGCGGGTCACCCCCTCCATTTTCTGAGGCACCCAAAGCAGCGCAATGCCACAGGAAAGCCCAGGGAGCGTTACTGCAACAAAAAGTCATAAACCCTGGACAAACACTCTTTACCTCCTCACCACTTTTTCCCAAGTTTATTCCAAGGAGACCACATTTCTTCATCCCATATCTTGGGCGCCCCCCCAAATAAAACTTAAGAATGGGATCGCGGACCCAGCGTATTTGCTGTACGCTATCACCTGAAATGATGTAAATATCAGCATTAATTCTTAACTGGGCTTCAGAAAAACCTCCCGGTTTGGTACTTCCAGGCAGCCGCCTTCGGCAGCAAGCATTTTCCTTCCCTCGGTACCCAGGATTGCTCTTACCTTCGATGGCAAGCATTGCTCTTAGCTCCCGGTTCAGCAGCTCGTAGCGCCTTTCTAGGTCATGTTCTTTTTCCCTAGGCAAGTTGCAAAAGTTCATCAATATGTTAATTACTAAATCATTAAACACTTAAAAGAACCTTTAACTTACATTGATTTTAGGACTCGTAACTGACTTTTGTCTTTAACTTTAAGCTACTCCAAACAATGATACACAAACTTAAAACCTTGCTCAGGTGGCACATTCAGTAACAGGGCCTTTTCATTTTCTATAAAGTCGGCTTTAATTCCGTCAGTTTAACTGTATTGTGCTACAGGACGCAATGATTTCATATTCATCCTTGGAGCGGCTGTTGTGGAATGTCCTCAGTATAAAACATTCCCCCAGACCTAACGAACAAATTCCAGCATCAGTCTATTCACCAAGATAATATGACACTGGAAGTATTATCCTATATACCTTCGGCCCTAATGAATAATGAAAATTAGGCACGGGATTAGAAAGCTTAATATTCTGAAGGTAGAATCTTCTGTCAAGTTCAGACACGGCGGGAAATTCGTGAGCACGGGCTCTTCCCAGGGAAGTATGCAGGCATCTACACTAGGTGGCATTACGGAAAGAAATATCACCAGACCGAAAGGAGATGGAAAAGCAGCGCCGAGGGCAGAACGCCTCTAAAAACGAGCAGCGTCTGCTCCCTGCCTGGCCGCTGCTAGCAAAAAAAAGTTTATTTCTCCTTACTTTGCGGCATCGCTGGTACCGTCGCGCTGTGACTGACTCACTAACATCCCTGCAGCAGTCCAGTGCCGCTAGCCCGCCACTAGCGACGGGACTGAAAATTTCTGCGCAGCTGGCAGCGACTCAAATTTTGCTTTCTCTCCAAATAGTCTTCACCTGTCACATCTGAGGCACAATCCAAATCTATCTGTGCATTTCTAAAATGTAATTTTATTCTACTGTTGGGCCTTTGAAAATGTAACTGTGCTTAATAATTCTTCAATTCTTTTTTTTTTTTCACAGCTCTGGCTAATCTTGTGTCACTGCACGCTTCTCATTTTCAAGTCTGAAATATGAGAAAAACAAGTTACTCGATGCATTCCACAAAGCATCCGCATTACTCACATTTGAGGGAATATTTTTGAAGTCTAATGGGAAGAGAGCAAAAAAGTTTTGCGTCTATCTGATGGGTAAATATTCCAGTAAATTATCCTTTTGTAAATACATGTGTCCATCCATACTTACAGAAGAGAAAGCTGGTTCATTCGTCTTATTAAGGCATTCTTCTTATTAACCAGCATGAACCATTCCTGCATCATAGCTTCCTCTTCTTCTGTGTTTCTTCCTGCAATTGAATGAATTTCATCACTTACATGGTAAAAATGGTAAAAATATCTACAAGTCCTGCCGCCCAGTCCTGCTTGCTCCACAAATAAACCTCTGAAGGCAGCTATTCTTCAGCATGTGTTTTAGTGTTTACCGTGCTGATACCCTGACCTCAATAAACATCTTTTAGAAAGTTCCGTATCTTTTAAACTGTCCCGAAAGCACGATATTGTGCGATGTTCACAATGAAAAAAACCTTGCCGCTAAAAGATGTCTGGTCATCGCAGGCTTCCAAACACAAAAACAATCCTTGTGGGCAAGATCCACTCGCCCTGTGTAAACCCAGCGCAGTCAGGACGACGTGGTAGGGATCAAAGTAGCTGCAGAGGAGATGGTTAATCCTGAACCCTTGGCCAAGGTGCAGGCACCTGTTCAGCTTCTCTGCACTTATGGCCACTCTTCCAGATGATGAGCTGGAAAGAGCGGCTCCTCTCCTCAACCCGCAATCAAAGGGAGCATCTGCACAAATACAAATCACTTTGGGGTCCAGGTGCCTAAGGGTCCCCATGTGTTTATGCACGGACTAGAACCCCTTTCCCCAGTCCGTGTCCATCATTGCCTCCCAGGCAGGATCAGGATCAGGATCCTCCATAGCCTACCTGCAGGCAGTGCTACGCTCTACCGGACTCTGTAAGACTCTGCGTTACCACCTCTGCACCATCAGGCCATGTGGGGAAAAGGCAGATGAGCGCCCAGAAGGTTCCTGACTGTCCTTTCCACGTGGCAGGGTCAGTCAGCCAAATTCCACTCTCTCTGAGATCAGGGACTAGGAGAAACCTCACCAAAGTCCTTTGTGGAGACTGCACCTCTGTGGTGACCTGCCGTTCTCATCTCTCAAGTTGAGCTGAGGACCAAAGACTATATGGTCCTCATAGAATTACAAAACTCACACATTTCTTACAGTTAATCTGGGAAGAAACCTGGAACAGTGGCAAAGGAGCATGAGCTGGGTCTTCCGAGTATTTCTCCCAGCTTTGACACTGCTTCACCAGAAGACTGTGGGCAGATCTCTGAGTTTAAGCACCTTGTGTGTAATATGAGGATAATCACCCGTACTGATCTTGCAAGGGTGCTAAAAGTTAGTTCTTTGATGTTTGTAAAGGGTTTTGAAATCTCTGATGCAAGGTGCTGTACACGCAGGGCTATTCTCTTATTAACCTAAACCATAGGATCCCTAGTTGCGGAGAAGCAACTTCCAGCACCAAAAAGCTGGAAAGACACCAGAAAAAATATTGTTTTGCTCGAAGAGAAAGCTTTCATTTTCTGGATGGGAGCGTTTGAAATGCGTGCACGTACGTGCCTGCCACGCGCATGTTCACACCCCAACGCCACGGTAGCGTGCGAGCCCAGATCTGCACGGAGAACCACCTCCTCACCCGGCTATGACCTTGCTGCATGCAACAGAAGGTCACCAGCCTTCTCCAAACTGTTTGATTCCCCCCACCATGGCCTGTGGGCTCAGTGATTCCACACAAGGGAAAGTAAGGGAGATGAAGAGGGAAGTGGGTCAGGTTGGGGTGGAGCTGATGGACCCACACAGCAAGAAAAAGTTACGCCATTCGGTACACTCTTCTTTCTGATGTGAGGCATGGCCCCATATCCACTTCTCACCCTGGAAAGCTCCTGGCTGATGAAACTGTTCCTTGGAAGGCCGCTTTTAGGGTACATGGTTTGCTAGCGGCAAGATGGGAAGGGCAGAGTGTCGAAAGTGGGGATGGCCCTGCAGCCTTTTTCCGAGCAGAAGCAGCAGGGTGAAGCTCCTGGATGATGGAGCGACGAAGCAAGAAATGTGTCACTTAGAAATGCTCTCCCCCAAGACCTCCAACTTCTGGTTTTGTGCAGAAAATATTATGCCACAGCACTTACAATAATATTCAGCAGTTCAGCACTCCCCCCAAAGAGGATTAAAACCTGTAAGTACACTTTGCTATTAAGTTACAGATCAAAGGCGTTGCCGTATTGGTCCATCTAAAAGGGTCTGCTTTTAGAAGTAGATGATAATCAATATTAGCAAGCTCTCACTGAAATGCACCAAGTAACTGAAATTTATCTGGGGCAGAGGACAAGAAAAAGGGGATAGATGGCTTTTCTCCCTTGCAAAATGACCAGTCTACTCTGTGACGCACGAGATTACCACACTGCTGGTAAAAAAAAGTTCGCACAACCAGACATACGTGGCTGTAGTAACATTTTAACCCATTTATGACACTAAATTTGTTGGGTTTGAGGTGGTCTGGGATCTCCAGCTAAAAGATGCCATTATAAATGCAAACTCTTGCTTGAAAAAGAAACAGGAGAGAGAAATGTCTCAAAGGAGTCTGACTCGACGACGGATCTGAACTTGAATTTCATGCCATGCAATCTCCGGATAAGAACGTAAACTTCAGATATAAACTTCCATCTGTTAACGCATTCCTGTTAAATAAAGTTAGTTGCTACATGTAACAAGAAAAGATCTGGGTAAAGCTTGGAGCTGTCGAGTCAGATCTGAGCAGGTGCCTATTTTGGTATTTCCACGCTGACACTGAAGCACATGCAATATCCACAGAACGGGCTGGTTTAAAAGTGAGTTAACAAAGTCTTGATTGTTTTTACAGCATTTTTAATCTGTTTTTGTATTCGCTTTGGACCCATGTGATGCCCTGACACCGGTCATGTGATATCGGCTGCGATAGGCACAAATCCCCGGGCAGCAACAAAAGAAGAAAGAGTAAAAAAGAAAAAGCTGAGAAAAAGCTTGCAATTTGGAAAAAGGCCAATTGTACCCTGGCGAAGGCCTTTTTGATCAGTGAAATGACACATGTGTGCAATATTAATAGCAGTCGATGCTGATATTTTATTTGTTGACCGTCAGCTTTTAAATTCTTGCGCACAGAGCTGAAACAGATTCTTCCCAGGCAAGCAAAATAAAGATGAACTCCCATATATAAGAAATCTAAATAACTCTTTTCAGTAAATACGCTACCAGTAGAGCGTTACTTTGTGGTTTGGGTTGGGTTTTTTTTAACTTTGTGGAAGGATGCACGCGAAACACTTTCAACAAAGAAAAACTGAGTGTTGTGACTGCAGCGACATTGCAAGTTAAACTCACATCTACAATTTCTAAATAAAAAATTTAGAAAAAGCCTTTCTTCAACACAGTTTCACTCTGTAATACCCCGCTGCTGCTGGGGTTGTTTTTGTTTCCACCTTCCAACTGTAAAACAAGTATTTAATTGACTTGCTACAAATGCTTGAAAAATAAAACTGGGAAAACATCTGTGTTGGTCTAGGGAAACAAAAAACACTGTACAGATTATTTAAATGAAGCAAAAAACATGTTTGAGAACAAATCGATCCCATGCATGCAAACCCCTTATCTGAGCCAGTACAAGATGATGAAAATCTATAAATAGCCCACAGATCTTAAACTTAAATTTTTTTCCATAATACATGCATTACACTATTGTTTCCGATAAAAAACAACAACAACAACAACACAACCCTTTTAAAGCGAGTAAGTTGGACCATTACAAATTAATCCTGACTTTAATAACTGGTTAAAGACCCCTTCAGCTTTATAAGTAACAAAAAATATTAAAGCCTGTGATCACAGCGAGCTTTTCTCATTTCTCCTCTAACCATTTGTTATTTAATCCAATACTAGTAATCCAATTTGTCCATCAGACTTTTAAAGGGCAGAATGCAACTTCCCCAGCTTAGACACTTTTCAAAGTACAATATATTTTTCAAATGAATGCTGGATGTTTCATTTTTTCCCCAACTGTTCCTAGCTCTAATGTATGAGGAAAAAAAGAACAAGATGAACATTGTTCGTACTGATTAAGTAAGAGCTCATTAAAGAGCTGTCAGTGCCGTACTTTGAATATGCATGAAGCATATAATCAGATCTAGTACCGTCACTAGAGGAGAATACGGTAAGTACAAAGGATTGATTTAATTACTTAGAGTGGGCTGTGGTGGTAAAGCAGTCTTGTTAGCGCAAAAAGAAAAGGAGGTTGTATTCTGGCACGGTTAGGGGAAAAAGGCAGTTTTAGCTTCTGCCACAATACCTAATCTCAGGATAAAGCACTTTACATTGTAGCTTAAAATGAAGACTGTCAGTTTGCTAAAAAGACCAGAATTCATCTTATCTTGTTTAACCTCACCTGGTTAACTATCTAGCAGAACATATTTATTCTCTTTAACACGTAATTATGCTTATACCTTTTTATCCTATAGTCCAATAATGACTTCTGAAAACAGTCTTCAAATAAGAGCGGGCAGTGCTGCAAACATCATACGCATGCAAAAGGCTCAATAAGAGATTTGAAAAACGCAGAACCAGAAACTAAGACGAAACAGTAAGTACACGCACCTTTCTGTAAAAAGACAATACAGCTTTTAATGTCAGACTTTACTATTAGATAGGTTCTGAGGAGGATTCTAGCAGGATTTCTTGAATTTATTTTCTTTCCACCCTCTTCCTTTCTGCCCCCCCCCTTTTCTTTTATTTTCCTTTCACACATATATACACACCCCCCCCAATCAATACATTCTTGTTTTATTCTTCCTCTAGGAATCCAGGGGAATTCTCTCACATCAGCTCTCCGTGCCATTTTCTAATTTCATTGTCTAGCTTGAGTGGCGAAGGATGCGTGCTCTATTCTTCTGTTCACTTGACATCTACCAGAACCCTCCTCAATGATTAGGAATGAGCTCAACACCAAGCCTGGAACAGCACAAGACACTAAATTCTGCCCTCAGATATGAGAAACTCCTACTGACTTCTGAGTTGTGATCCTGCACTGCAACAGCTCCTGCGCAGGATTCAGTCGAGGCTGCAGCATAAAGTTTGGTGCTTTTGTCCCTTACTGGGACAAATTTTAACGATAGCCAGAATTTTAATGATAGCCAAAAAAACCCCCCAAACCCAACACACCCCAAACCCCTTTCTTTACTCCTGTGGTTAATCACACATCTTCAAATAACATTTTCCTGCCTGTTATTCAAAACCAGGTTGAGCCAATTTTCATTTTCAACCCTCAAGAATTACAAGCATGTTTATACGTTACCATTTTTTGAGAACAATAAAAGCGACTAGCTTATTCTAATATTGTACAGCTTCCAGGCAGTCTTTTAAAAGTACCTTTTCCTTCACATTCTTCAGAATTTACAAATGGATTTTTGTTTACATTGTCAGCTAATTATTTGTTAAATATTTAAATAAGAAGCATCTTGACAAATGTCTCTTCTGAATCAATTTGAAAAGAGAACTTCTCTGTTTTTTTCCTTTCGTACCAAAAATATTTCCAAACCCACCCCTTGTGCTCAGCCAGCTATCAGGACGTGTATGTGCCATTAGCTCCATTATTTTTAAGCCGTTTGGGCAGCTAGTCATTAGACAAACCCAATATGGATTAACATAGTAAAACTGTGCATTGCTAAGAAAACAGAAGAAAGTGCTCCGAAACACTGCGAATACCACTTAAAAGGAAGAAAAAGCAGCAACATGCAGGGACAAGATTAGTTTACAGTGTAAATGGATGAACACAGTAACTCCTCTACACTTCGTACCATCGTAAATCTGTCAAGATAAGCCAATAGATTAATATTTTTTAAAAAATCCTTAAATGTAAATGTATTTAGCTGCTGTGCAAAAATGAATTACAACCTACGGAAGATAAAAAATAAAGGGTTTCTATCAGCATCCCAAACCAGCCCACTCAATCTGGCAAGAAATAACAGGTTTACAGAAATCACTTTGTATGCCGTCTTAAGCAGTAATTGTTTTTAAATTTTATTTGCTCTGCGTATAGTGTGTGCGCCATGGTGTCATGGTTAAACACAGAAAACTCCCCATGTCTCTCCATTTACCTCATCAGAACTACATGAAAAACAACCTACTTAAGACAGAGCCCATTCTTCACCCATTTGCTGATGTTTACACACGGTTTTAAAATAGAATAGAAGCAGCTTTCTTCACTCAACACACTTGGGTGAAGAGGCCAGCAGGAGAATGCCAGCACATATGAACTAGAGCGGGGCAAATAACGACAAAAACTGGCCAACTTCGCTCTGCTACTCTTTCTGTGCTATTTGTTAGTTGACAGAAGCTAGATGACCACCGAGAGCCATCCAAATGCCAGCGAACTCCACATATTTAACAGGAAGGTCTTTTGAAAACGTACCCTGCCACCTTTATCTGCCTGCCAGAAAAAAAAAAAAAGTTGTATTCACCCAATCATGGGGACGAGTTTTTACGAGTTTCTGTATTAGGAGCGAGCGGACAGATTGGCTTGTTTACCTGAAGGAGAACATGAATAGCAAATAAAGAATAGTTCTAGGATGTGTCTCATCTTGTCTGGTAAGAACCTGGGGAAATTCACTGAAATTGAAGGTGGTGTGTTTAAAACCGATAAAAAGAATGATCCTTCCTCAAAGCCTCATCATTTACCAGTAGAACTCATCGCCATGAGGCAATGTTGAAACTAAGAGCTCAGCAAGAATTAAAACCAGGTTGAATGTTGAATACGGAAAGGCAAAGCTGTAGCAATAAATATTCAAACAAACAAGCAAAAACCCACGGGAGGTAGGAACTGGATCCTCCTGCTTTAGGACATGAGCTAAACTTTAATTTTTAGAGGTTAAATGAAATGTTGCCTGGAGCCAGGCTAGCCTGTAACTGGCCCCTACAGAGCTGCTTGTCCCTGCCTGGGTTCAACCCATACCTGTCCCCCCATGGGGCAGTGTTCTGGTCCAGACCGTGGGGCTGATCCCCTGTGGCAATTACAGCTTTACTGAAAGGAAACGAGGGAAGGGACGAGAAACAACGCTGGGTGTTTTAGTTGACCAACCACACATCGCTGACAAAGGCTGACGGAAGGTCTCAAACCCTTCGAAGTCAACAGCGGACTTCCCACTGATTTTAATAGTCTTCTCATCTCGCTCACTGTGAACAGCTCACGCACAGACAACCTCTTGTTTTTAATGCAAGTTACTGAATTTCATAAATACATACATTCATAAATACAGTCACAACAGATATTCTTCATAAAGGAGGGTTACACCAGACCTACTGCAAACTTTGTCCGACACAACCGAATGCTATGGTACAGATTTTTAAATGACTAGCAATCCGCAATTTTTCACTGAGTGAAAGTGAGGCAACCCAAAAGAGACCTATTTTCTGAAAAATCACTCTCCTCTGCTTTCAGAGGACCACCTTTGGTTGAAAAGCTCAGAATTTTGGTTAAAATAATTCTTCAAAGTTCTAAGTGTCTAAACAGCGCCTGCAGTGGCCATCCCGCAGCATGAATAGATGGGCTGCTTCACCTTGAGCTTCATGCCTCCCATTTCATATGAGCATGCCCAGTTTTCTTCCAGAATACTTCTTCCTCTCACTGAACGAGGACCTCCTCGGTTATTAAACATCACTGAAAATGAACAAGAATAGCCACCAAGAGATAAACAGGATGGGACCGTTGCTCAGTTGAGCCTGCAGAAGAACTAGCTAGCAGATGAAGTCCTAGCACAATTTTCCAAGTCTGAACTGGATGGGAAAATGCCTAAGGAACATTAGAAAGGCAAATTCATGGCCACTAACTTGCTGTCTGAGAGCAGTTGAGAAGGAGACATTGATGTCCACACAATGGAGTCTCATAAAGGTAGGTAACGACTGCCAAGAATCTGCCAGGCAGAGCTACATTGCAGTGCATTGTCTGACTCTATTTCAGCCCCCAAAAGTACCGTAACCCTAACGAAACAGAACCGCAGCCAAGGGGATGCCTTTATCACAAGCACATATCAGATTAGCTTAATATCAAGCAGGAAACTTGTAATTTCTTTGGTTTCTAAACCATAACAAATCAGAGAGGCTGTTTAAAATTTTGAGAGCTGTGTAAACAGAAGGTCAGGGTTCTGACCACATCCCAGCACTTGCAAGGATTTATTCTACCTGGAGTGGGACTGACTCACAGGATGACAAACATTTGTGGCCTGCAGTCTTGGCAACCTAAAATTATTGCAGGACCAAAACTTCCACAAAAGGCCAATTGCCTGAAAGACTGCTGATTTTCTCTACGTGACAAGACAACACAGTGGCCATTAGAAAATATCAGATCATCAACAGAAACAGAATGCCTGGGCTTCATGAAAATTACAAATATGTTTTAAATGTGGGACCATCGATCCAGACGATGAAAACACACAGTTTGTGGCCCAAAATTCAGACAACGAGGGGAGATTCAACTGAAACATGTGAAAAGACTCCTGTAAGAAAGTGATGTTTCTTGCCTTGAGGAGAGTGCCTGCAGGGATCCTAGCACTGAGCAGAACCAATGCTTGCTCTTTATCACCCTCTGGTATCCTTTGCACCCAAATTTTCTCACATAGCACAACTTCAGAAGAATCACAGGCTTGGGAAAAGCATACATCCGACCTTTGGTTGCAGCACAGGAAACACGCACCGTTAAGTGATACACTCGAACCTTTGAAGCTACAGAATGAACAGCAGTTCACGCTTGGAAATTCACCAAGATGGGATGATGGTCTGGCAGATGGAACTATTTCACTCGCAGGTCGACAAGTAGAGTTGGATGCTTTGTTATGAGTGACAGTGATTTCTCTATGGCTCATAACTACTCCATAGACTAGTTGCTTGTTTAGTCAGCAAGTGATGGCTGGGTAAGATTCTGAAGCGAGAGGCCAGTTAACCTTAACGTCATTGGGCTGTGCTCTGCTAGGCAGCATATTATCCCACTTTCACCAAGTGTTGCCTTACTTCTTTCAGAACATATTCTCCTGGAGCTGGGAAGGGGAGGTGGGCAGTATAAAATGACTTTTTTAATGGACAGGGCTGAAATTAACCCAAGTAACTGCCTGAAGTGAGATGATGGTTGGCGAGGAATGTGACCTTGTATCAGTGTTAATGAAGACGCCTACTCTTATTGGGAGTTGGCAGGTTTGTACTTCTGGGAACCAAAGCTTCCCAAGGTTAACTGGACAAGTTCAGCTAGGCTGAGGTGTCCCAGGCCCCACAGCTTCCAGTCTTGACAGAAAAGGTGTTTTTGGTGGTAAACAGGAGAAAACCAAGAAAAAATAACAGGGCTTTCTGCACACCACAGTGGCATCATGGGCCAGGTGCCCTGGGGTGACCAAAGTGCCTTTCTCCTCGCCTTCTCTTTACAGGCAGGCACTGACTGTAGAGAAAGCTAACTTCCAGGCATAAAGCCAAAGACTATGCGTACCACATGAAAGAGCATTTATACTGCAATACCACAAAGAAAGATGGAAATCAGTGAAAAGCAGCAAGTGTCTGTCGGGTCTTGCAAGACTTCTGGAAGGCTCGCAAGCCTATTCATAGCGCCTAGGGCTCTTCCAGAGTAGCCTCCTGCTATGCGGGCAGTGCTGCGCTCGGGCTCTCCAAGCTGGCTTCAAGCACTTTGTTGACAGGTTCTTTTAAGGCAATGATGAGGCTACAAGCCAGGGAGGTGCATGAAGAGGAGGCCAATTTATCGCCTAGTGCTTCGGCAGCCAATGGCAATTCAGTGTTACTTTGAGAAAAAAAAAACATGGTCACTGTTGCTGCTGAGATTCTTTAATGATTTAATGAACTTGGCCTTGGAAGGCTGAACACGCACGCTGCCCATGTCTGGTCTTGGAAAGGTCTCCTCCTGCGAACTTCTGCCTACCAATGCACAGATCTAAGACAGAAGAGATGTGGTGAATTAGAATCAGAACTGTGAGCTCGGGGGTTTGGCATGGTGTGTTCGTTCTGTGGTAGCTCCTCAGATGTACAAATGCTGGGTATTTGGAAAAGTATGGCCAGATGGTCTTCCTTTACCAAAAGCAACTCAAGACTGCTTCACAGGAACCGCTAATGGGAGGAGACAGAGATTGGAGAGGAAACAGTTTGCCAGTAAGAGACTATGGAGGCAACACGACAGAAGGAAAACCAGAGAAAGGCTGACGAGCCTCAAGAAATCCAGAAGTTCTCAATTGCTCATAAAATGCATAATTCTGGCAACTACAAAACCAATACTTGTGCAGAAATTTGTCTACGAGAGATCTCAACCCTGAAGACTCGCGTCAGAAAAACAGCTTACTAGTGTGCCAGTTTATTTGCATTAGCAAATATTAATGAATCGCTTTGTACTGCATGGATTCAGTACTAGCAGGCATTTCTACAGAGTTCTGCGGGCTTCAGGTCAGTTAAGTCACACTTGGATGCAACACAGAAGTGTAGTTACCATATTGAAAACAAGACCTCGATCACAATGTCGTTGCACTTCTTTCACCCAGGCTTTTGGTAGCTGCCAAAGCTCCCATTACCATAACCCTCGCAGCAAGTTAACATTCCTGAACACTGGAGAGAAAAGCATCACATCAAATGCTTTATAATACTGCTCTGTTTCAAAAAAAGCAGTAACTACCAATGCATAGTTTTGTGAACGGTTATCATGTTACAATAAAAATCAGTTAACTCTTGTGCTTGTGTCAAAAATGTTTTCTTCTGTCCAACACAAATGGCTATCAGCAATATCCTTCCAGCCTCCTGATCATTAGGTATTTCCAATAGGGAATGCTCACAAACTAGCACCAGCAAAACCCCAAACCACTGTCACAAACGTATCATCCACGTATTGAGATTTTTTTAAATGCTTTCACTCACTTTTTGTGCTAAATGTAAAAAGGTAAATAGTAAAGATGCTGTTTTCAGCAATACTTTTACATTTTCCATCTTGCCAGAACCGCCGTTGTTATACCATCCTTTCTCTTGCTGCGCTTCAGCATGTGCGTCTTTGTCTTTCACAACATGGTTGGACAACTCTCTACCACCTCGTGGTCTGGCAAGTTTTCAGTTCACTTGAGAATAATCATGCTGAGCTAAGCAAAACAACAGCGTATATGGAAAGCAAAGCTAGAAAACTGCTATAAAAACTATGGTATTGTTAATTCATTCTTTCCCATTTACGCAAGATATCAAAATATGAAGAGATCGTGATGATTCCCCTATCTAGCTACAACTTTCTCCCTATGTATATGCACCGATATTATTCACAACGGCTGTTTGCGAGCCTGAAGATGGTGACATAAACAATTTTTAAATGGGGTTCGTCTCTTCGGCAAAACTGAACATTAATCATTTTTCTCCCCAAGCCCTCACACTGCTGAATACAAATCTGCATTTACTCTTGAAAATTCCAAACAGAATTGCAAATTCAATTGTTTTTAAAAGACTAAACTTGGCTTAGGGAGTCGGATGCCTCCTCATAGCTTATCCTTCCCTCCCCCAGTGCAAATTTGAGTTACAGACTGACCGACTCCAGGAAGAAGCATTCAAGATGGCATAATATAGACTGGTAAATACAGCTTGATAATCATGTTTGTGAAGGTGCAGAGCATATAAGGGATTTATTTTTGATAGTGAATCTATACACATATACATCATCCAGCCCCCACTAAGAAGCGGAGCACTCCAAGTGATTAATACAGCTAAAGGGGGCAGATAAGAGATCAATGACAAAAATCATCTGGTAAAAAAAAGTAAAAGGTGTTGCATTAAAAGGGCTTTTACTTTGCATGCGAAACAATACCGAGAAACCTGTATTTTAGCACTTGTACTCAACAAGCACTCCAAAGTATGCCAGGATGAGAACAGAAACCCATCCTTTCTAATAATCTTGTGACAAAAGCTAAAAGACATCATCCTATTAACTAGTGATCTCAACCGCTAATGCAGAGTACTTCCTGGTGCCTTTTATGTAGAATGCCGCTATTAAAAAACCACTAAACATTCACTGTGAACAACACAGAATCATTCATCTTTTATCAGCATCTCTTGTTAGAGGAGTACGAGAGGGGCTGAAGGTGTCATTGATATTATAGAGTGGAAATTAATCAGAAATTTTTCTCATATTTTCCTCATCACACTCATTTACTTTAGTACAAATTTCCCCTTGCTAAAAAGTTCATACCCAGCCCCCTGTTGTACGCTTTTAAGTTGAGAATATTCAACGAGTGCGTCAACTGAAAGGCACCAGGTCCTAACACAAAAAGCATTCGAAATTCTCATTTAGTTGTCTTTATTTTGCTAGCGCCATGTGGTCCTTGAAGATGTAGAAAACACGGGAAGCCGAGTAAAGATCAGAGCAAGCTCATTAGCATTCTGACAAAATTGGAGTGGTGGAGATGTATAGTTTGCCTAGTTTGTCGTTTTGAAAGCTACCGGTGGTAAGCTTTCTATTTCATTGTGCTTTTGTCTTTTTTGGGGGTTTTCAACGCAGCGGGGTGGTTGTTAGCCTAGGTTTTCACAGTGCATTGTGGGAACCTTGCCTGCACATTCAGCCTATATAGTATCATTCGAGTTCAAGTCAAAAAGTTTTTTTCTTTCCTATTTATTTCATAATCACCTATGCTAATGCATAATTGTCGTCTGGCTGTCAAAACCCATCCTGTCCGACGCCTGGTTTATAAAGTTAAAAAAAAAAAAAAAGAACAGAGCAAAAACCCCTAAATAAAATACACTCTGAGCTGTATTTAAAAATAAAACCTTTTAAACATGTTGCTAGTTTTCTTCAAAAGACAAGATAAGAAGAAATTAATTTAAATTCCACTGTTTACAATAAACTAGAAATGAATTTGAGACAGATCCAGTTGATTAGAATTCAAGAGACTCTTTCACCGTATAAGATCCCCAATTCTATTTCAGAGCCTCTTGAAGGAAAGATGGGTTTATGCTCCAGAATTATGTAAATAATGAATCACCTCTTAGAAGGCCTAAAGAAGTTATTACTCTGGTCATTTTATTTTTTTTTTTATTAGTATTTTTTTTAAACATAAGGCTCACTTTGAAGGGCTAAAAGGGCTACATTAATGCTGCTATTCGACATGAACGTTTCCAAGTTGCAATGAAATGGATAAAGGTCTTTTTGGATGAATTTATCTGCTAAATCCTTGTGGTTGCCCTCCTATCTCGGATGATGACCCAAAAGAATGTCAACAGCTCATTTCCCAGAGAGCTGGAAAGAGTCACTACGCAAGCCATAATCTGCACATTCTCAAAGAACCGTTTCAAACATTACATTTCACAAGCTGTTTAAAGAGTGGGGGTTTTTTTCTCTCATCTCCACTATCCTACCAGTACTTTGGACATCAGTGCCTTGGAAATGAGGGCTTTAACAAAGTTGAAATGTGACTTTTTACGAATCGTGTTGGTGGGTCATGCATACGTGCACACGCGTACATGCACGGTGCAACACGTGAGCGCCCACGTATTCCCACACCCTTCAAATTCGCTTTGCTAAATTCTAGCTGCACTGTGGCGGGGACAAGTAAATGCTAAGAACCCAAATACATTAAGTCACCCCTAATTTACTCATGGGATTTTTTTAATATAATGCGTGTCAGGCTGCCAGAATCACAGATATCCCTTTAGTAGGAAAGGATAAAACCCAGCTTGAAAGGACTTACAATGGTCTAGATTCGGATACAGTAAATTTTACAATGGAGTGGGGATTAAAGATTTATTTACTTAGCAAGGGGGAAAGGATAAACAAATATTAAGAGAGACGCTTTACACAAAACATTCAAAATTCTTTCTTTTTGTCATGTGCTTGGATAGCATCATTATGTTTGTCAAAACAGCCTAAGAGCTGCAGCCAGCCTCTGCTGATGGAGAAAAGCAAATGGACAGGCCAAAGCAGGATCATTGGTCTTTGAAAACAAAAAAAAAAAGTACAAAGTGCTTGAAGACAGAAAGCTCTGATATACCCTCATAGCTGTGTGGATTGACAGATCTAAATTTTTCCCTCATATTTAAAATCTAATTTCATTCTATGCCCATGTGAAATACATGAAATTTCACCATAAGAGATGTTGCAACATTTAAGCTATACATAAAGAACTATACTTCCTCCTCAACTAAAAACAACCCCCCCAGCTCTGAGAATTAAATAGCAGGCGTTATTTTAAGCTTAAAAGACAGAATTTTGCCAGCTCCGAGGTGGCACCTTTATTTCAAATCTGCTTTTCATCACTCAGTTCCTTTTCACTTGGGTTCCAACTCCCAGCAGAGGCAAATAACCTGGAGACTGTTATCCGCACAACAGTAAAGGCGACTGAATTATTTTCTATACTTTGCAATGTGCTTATAGCTGCAAAATTATTTATCTCCTTCACTGCGTTCTACTATGAAAGTTTCCTCCAGAAGAATCGCCGGGACCAGCCATATCAAATTAGAGGGCAGTCAGGAGTGTCTAAGTCCAGCTTTAAAACAAATATCATAACAATTACTTAGCCATATGGAAAATAGGGTATGTCTTTCCTGAAAGCTTTTACACATTTTCTATCTCAAATTTCAACTTCATTAGAAACTATTTCTGACTAGCAAGCTGCAAGATTGCTAAATATCTAACTGTTAACTCACCATGAAGAAAGAGACTCTTTTGAACGGCAGAACTTTTCCAAGATGCAAATGAACAATAATCTAATTTTGAGAGTAAATTAACTGAAGGATTCATTTTAATATGTTTCAAAGTCTCCGAAATTAAGTGGCAGTTGCAACCTATGCAATACAGGCACATACGTGCACCCACACTGACGCACACATGCTAACACAGCACCCCGCTCACCCAACTCCCATCTTCAGAACAACTCACATTGTACTCATGTTTAGGTTCCTATGACTTAAAGGCCAGATGTTTCACAAATGACCAACAATTGGAGGTTAGAATAAATTAATGACCGATTTCTGAGCTTTGATGGAATTAAGCATACTTCTTTTCTCAATGTGCCATGTGAATGTTCACCCGTTAAACTTTTTTTTTTTTTTTTTTTTTTTATAAGGGGGGGCCCCCCCGACAAAAAA
>Ga0181612_168747_pt1 | contig 18504 bp, 10 predicted proteins | sample HoacroProtozoa21_FD_119630 | JGI IMG/M metagenome (GOLD analysis project Ga0181612, IMG submission 119630) | Hoatzin crop microbial communities from Cojedes, Venezuel. Combined Assembly of Gp0051906, Gp0051904, Gp0051908
AAAAAAAAAAGGGGGGGAGGCCGGGGGACACACCACAGTGTGTTTTCCACATATACCAAATGGCTATCGCAAAGCTCAGTAAAGATTTGTACACTTGTTTTTCTCACATAGTTGCAATTTTGTGCAACACTAACACGCAATACAACAACCATCCTGTATGATTCTGTTGAATAAACAAGCCTGGACAATTCTGCCTGCCATTCTACAATCCATACCCTGCAAGTCAGTCTGATTAAGACAGAATAGTTTAGATTATATGTTCCAATACTTTGATTAAAAGCATTAAGAAAACATCTTGTTGGTTCATATCAGCAGAGGAGATGCTAGGCCCAAAACTGTACCTGGGAAGCAAGCCCATTTCAAAAAGGCAAGCTTTCTACAGAACAGCATGGAATCCATTCTAAACTTCTGCTATTTTCTTAATTTTTTACATCCTGTAAAAAGCCTAGGATACAGAATAGAAAATAAAGCTGGCTGCTGCTTGTGTAAGAGATGGGCAAACACCAGAATCCTGAAAATGGAAACATGCCTTCCTAATTCCCTCCAGTGTTCGAATACTAGAAAAACAAAACTCTGCATTAGGATTTTTTCTTATATGTGTGTGAATTTAAAAAAAAATTAAATGCCTCACTCTACTTTGCAGAATGCCTCAGGAAACACCTTCCATACTCAGTGCACAACCTTAAACAAAAACCAAACAAACAAAACCTCACACACTTCAGTTTTGTTATGAGCATATACTGGTAGCCTGTATCAAACACTAACCACATAGTTTAGCCCTACAGACTTAATGATTTCCCATGCTTTTTCAGAATCCGAATCAGTAGCGGTATTATAACAGACAAACATATAATTATTTTGTGAAATTTGTATTTACATAAATCAAGACATATCACACCACAAAACAAATCAGAAAACAGCTCTATCTAAAGTCTTTCATTTTAACTTCATTATATATTTTTTAATGCTTGGAAGTAAGTTCACTGTAAAAGGTAAGACTCCTAAATGACAGTACAAGGTCCAGCAGTAGGTTCCTAAACCAGTAAATTTTTTTTTTTTTTTTTTACTTACATTTTTGTCCCCTTCATTGACACAGATTTCATAGCAATATGCCAGAAGGATATCGATTAAGCCAAGATATACATGATGACGGCTTCTTTTATCCAGAAGATAAGATTTATTTGTGAACTTTCTCAGCTGTTCTCTCTCTTCTTCAGAGAAGACAACTATAAAAAGCAAAAGCATAATTGGTTATGAATTTAAAGCTGGCACATTCATTTTAATAGGTGGTAATACTACTTCAACAGCCTCTTTAAAAAGTAGCGTGCCACTAATCACAAGTCACTCATCACTCAAGAAAAAGCCTTAATCATTCTTACTTCCATTTTTAACTTTTATTAAACTCCAATATAGTCCTTTCAAAGTCAAGTTCCAAACCTGCAAAGTACTGCATGTACACACTGGCAATTTTGAACCTCTCTGAAAGTGCCAAGGATTTTTGTGGATACCTGGGTATCTTACACAGAGTATCACAGTGTATGCACAATCAGGATCCGACTAAATTGAAGTTTCTTATGACCACGTTGTATGGGATAAAAATAAGAAAACAGGATAACAAAACCAAATGTATTTTATTATTGTAGAAAAGGGTAAGAACTACAGAAATAGGGAAGAAAAAAAAAGGAAAGGTACAATTCCATACTCCTATGCCTCATCAATTTTAATTCACGACCTAGGCATGATTTAGGAGCTTCCTTTATACTGCCTGATAACACCTGTCCAGTGTGTGAGGAAGATCAAAGAAAGACCAAAATCCTATCCCCACTGATGAAAGCTGCATTTCCTTCCAAAGGGTTATGGTATCCACCACCAAAACCAAAACCTTACAAGTAATATTGAAATGTCTCTTCAACTATTCTTTTACCACCCCTTTTTTGAGCCACTGTGTTCTGGCATACTTCACTAGTGGCAGAGAAAAGCTGTAGGCAAGACGTACAAACTTGAAAGTGTCAAACAATTAATGATTAATACACTGAGATGAGGCAGGCACCTAGGAAGGGCCAGCCTTTGTGGCTCCCCGAGACAGATCCTTGAATATTGCTGAGCCGCCATCTTCCACCAGCTTCATCAGCCCTAAAGACTTGACCTGATAACCCAACAATTCTGGCGCCAACTTGATTCCCTGTTTTCCCAGTTTAGGATTTTGTATCTTCCCTGTTTGTATTTACCTCTGGAATCCTTGAGCTACTAATGATCCTGTCTCAACAACCCCACCTGCAATTTTAGCGTTCTTATTTTTCTGCAGACTTTCTCACAGTTCTTCCTCAGCTGCATCAGCCAAGGTTACGCAGCTGGGCATAACCCATGACCCTGAACCCTTGGGGCGCAGGCAGCCAACTTCCTCAGGAGGAGCTTACAGCATGGGTTACAAAAAGAAAAGGTTACAGCTCCCAGTAAACCAAGGTCCTTTTTACATTCCTTGCCCATAGTTCTACCATAAGGATGATGATTGCAAATATACTTATAGATGTTTCTCCTCAGACACTGCTCATCATCATTTTACACAATTCACATTTGCAAAGATACGATACATCTATAAGACACGTGGTTGTCTTTATCCCAGGAGGTTTCTACAAGCTTTCTAATTTTATGACATGTTTTGCAACAAATGTTTGCGATGCCAAAGGCACGTACATATGCACACACCTCATCTTGAGACATAAAATTACGAATTAAGAAAAACATTTTTGAATGTTTCTTCTTTATGAACTTTTTTAATGTTTCTATCAGCTTCATAACCATGAAATACTTGATTTAAATTCCTGTGGAAATTTCTTGATGAGCTAAACATTTCTCTGGAGTCAAGCCAGTCTCCATTTATGTAAAAGCTCCCACAAAAAGAAATCTCAGCTTTTATATCATCTTCAGAAAGCCAATCTCTTCCACTTGGTATGATCTAGTATAAAGTGACAATTTCGCAAGGTTATGGCAGTTCTAACTGTTTTTCTGTTAATTCAATGCAGTTCAGCATTACTGCTTAAATCACAAATATAGATGATGTATCTATATTCTATGAGCAAATTTCTTTGTAAGTTCCTAAATTGCATTGATTCTTCTGTGAGTCACCTCCATCAGTCCTATTAAAATACATAAAACCCTATGTGCAATGTCGTAGCACATTTGAAAAAAAACTAGTTTCTGAAAAACACAACATAAAACCACTTTGTAAGTTGCTACAGTAGGGTGGGTTTAACGAGGTATCACAACAGGGTGTTTACAGTTAGAAGAAAGTCCAATTGGAAAGAAAAAAAAAGGCATTTCCAATTTTAGCTAGCTTTCACCAGAAAACCCTCTCCTGGAGTACAAAACAATTTATTATTAAATCATATGCACGTGGCACTTTCACCCTGAAAAGAAGCACAACTGAGGAAAGGTGAAACTGAAGCTAAAGAAGAATAAGAAATTCTGAAAAGCAAACAGCCAAAAGCTTGCTAGCAAAGACTACAACAGCAGATCAGATTCATAAAGCTTAAAATCACTTTTGATGGCTACAGTAATAAAGAAGCCAAATAATTCCTTTAAAGCATCTGAGAATCTATCCCAGACAGAATACCTGTTCTGACGGATGCAAAACAGTTACGCCAGCGCTCTCCTATTTCCAGGCCCACCTCAGTGTGCTTGCTACAGTTAGCAGTCAAGATGCGCACACAGATCAGGAATGCAACTGTTCTCCTTCAAAAAGTCATTATATTCAGTAGTGGATCCTCTACTGAGAAGCCACTCTTCTTAATCGGCGACTACAACCTGAAGTTTGTTTTTGTCTCGTAGCTGATCAAAATTAACCGATGAGATACTTACCTGGGATAAGAAACCGTCCAACACTGAAAGCAAACAAACTGACTTTGTAAAGTTTTACTAACAAGTATTCGGTGGATTCCCTAAAATCCACACTCTAGAGGAACACGTAAACATGAACCATACTTCCCTTCTAAGTAAAAAGCAAACAAACTCCCAGTGAATTTCCTGAAACAGGACATAAAGTTTTCTTCCTCTAAAAGGCAAACTCTGAAGCATCACAACATATACAACTGGACCGCAAACACACAAAATGCAAGTGTACCAGACAACAGCAAACAAGACCTAGGCTAGACAATTCCCAAAGGAAAATGTAACAAGATGTTCATTAACTCACTGCAAAGTGCCAGATGTTCTAAATATAATTTCTCTCTCTGGAGAAAATACTTCAATTTTACAAATAAGTATCTATCCATTCCTTAAAGTTTTTGAATAATAAATTCTGCAGGCCGGAAACTCATTATTAATACATCAAAACCACCACCTACTTTGTTTTCCTAATTCAAAAATACAAGTACATAGTTTACGATTAACAGAACAAGTAAAATTGTAATTACATTTTTTGCTATATTAAGCCTGTGTTTTGTACACTTGCGTTACCAATGTTTTATCTAACAATACCTGTACAACAACATTAATCTAATGCAAAACAGCACCTACTGCTACTTATCAAGTACTAAATTTGCAAGCTTTCCTTAGGTTTGATTTTTAAATGTTTTGTACGTTTGTCTGTGCCAAAATGCTGCTGCTTCTAGCCACAGTATAACCGTGTATTAATATATGCATGTCTAAAGGAATCAGACAAATTATCTCACATACAAAGTCACTGTTAGACGATACCACAGAGATTGCCGTTACTTCTCAAATCATCTCCTTTACTTATTTTAAACTGGCCATTCTTCATGTTAAACATATTTCAAATTGCTCTTCAGGACCCAGCTGTCAATGAAGTACAGTTCAATCTGCAAAGGGGAGGATGAGGTCTCACAGAGAGAGGGTGTTTTGTTAGGGTCTTGCTGATATTTTATGCTGCCGATCACATCACTTAAATAGCGCCAGTGTAAGATCTGTATCTCGAGACTACAGTTAACACTCCTTGTTCTAAGCGTGTTAGGGGTACTTCGATAAAATGTGCTATCTAGACAGATAGCCAACTCGCTGGTCAGACTCAAGAGAATGACAGAGAAGTACAGGTCAGCGAGCAGCTCTGATAATCAGGTGGTCTATGCTGGTGAAAGTAGAGCCCTGGCTTATGGCCCTGTCAAGCAACGTCTTGAATTCCACATCTATCTCGAAGGAAAAGAACTCAGCAGAATGGATCCTTTTTTTTTTTTTTTTTTACGTTAACTAAAATATTATGCTAAACTATGAAGTTTCTTAACTGCACACTTCTATCCCTGTAAGTTACGGAACCAGCAACACCCGACAAAGGAGACTACTCAGTACACAGCAAATCTGTCAGGAATAAAGTTAGCTTCAATTTTAATTGGTAGCAAACAAGTCTCTCTTCTTTTTAAGCTCTTCCTAAGACATGAACAGAGGAAAGGCAGCACTGCTATGGCTAGAAAGATGCCCAAAGGCTGCACTCAGGACCAGCATTTCCCCCAGTGCTGGATACTGCCTTAAAAATACTTGATAATAATACTGTAACCTTAAACAAGCAACTGAACTAATGAAGCTGATTTTCTATTGATTTGTCTCTTGTGCTTGGATTTGTTGCTATCTTAGGTGGTGACTGAAACTTTCCACAGTGCTGACATGCTGATAACATCTCTTTCCTGTATGGACTCAACAACATCTAAGAAGATGGCACTGAAGATTCAACAAAAGCACTCTTCCCCTTGTACACAGGGCCATTTTTGCAGAACTTCTAGGAAGTGGCCATCTTGAGATCCCCTAAAGCTCTGTCAAGGAGACTGCGAGCAGACAAGCCTCAGTTCTTCAGGAAGTGATCTAAAAGTCCTAAAACCACAAAGCTGTCTTCCTCTGCACACCTATATTTGCTCTAAGCTATGATCAGTCAAGTCTGGTTTGTTCATCACTCCCCTTTCTTTACAATTCTTCCATTCACATTTTAGCTCCTTCACAAACACATTTTCTTCCATGTCAAGCTTCTGCCCTTCCAATTCTCAACTCAACATTTACAGCACACTACTTCCATATCCCTTCTGACCTGCTTCCTCCAGGCACTCTCCATGAAGTCACTGGACTCCGACAGTCTGTTCTGAATCTTGCAAATTCCTTTATACTAATTTTTGTCATTATTCTTTAAAAAATCTGCAATTCCTATAAACCGGATCAAAACCATACAGCATTCTTTCTTCCATGTCTTACTGTACTTGCCTTTTAAAAACTGAGATACTATACAACAGAGACCTACTATTTATCAGTTAAGAATTTTTTATGAATAAACAGCAATCTTTCCTCACACAAAGAACTTTTGCTCTGCAGCAGAACAGCACCAGGAAGGTACACACGCTGCAAAGGCCCAGAAGACAGAGTAAAACAGGTAGACAGAACAATTATCTGATAAAAAAGTGATTAATCGTCAACTTATGAATCTACCCATAATGCTATATATTTGAGCAGAGCCCTACTGAAAGGTGAATCTTTAAAAAGAAGTTGCTTCTTATTCTATAAAGAGATCAGAAAGAGAGAATGGTCACTGGTAAGCTTGATAGGTTACCATACACAAAGTTAACACTGGATCATATAAATGCTGTATATTAAATATGTATGTCAGCCTGAGCCTTTGAAGATTATTGTTTCACCTAAAAAGGAGTTTTTAAAGTTGTGCAATTTGAAGTAGAATAAAAATTATATTTTTAATAAGTTAAATGTGACTGTTACAAAATATAAAACCTTTCATCTGGAATCTGTAGAAGCAAGACTAATGCAAACTTCAGCAGCAACTGAAAGCAAGCTTTCCAAAGTTTTATTCCCTCATGGGAAAAGCTGTGTAATTAGTCATGCTTTACTGAGTATTAGTTGACTTGCATTAGACATTGTAAGCGTGAACAAAATCTGGGCCTTTCAGCTTTAGAAATGTCCACTCCGAAAATGATACTTTGCTACAAACACCATGGTGAAACCTGCTCTCTAGTACTTCTTGTTCCTCAGCCGTACTGCAAAGGCAATAACCTTAGCTGCCTGGTGGCTAACAAGCCTAGGGGGAAAATAAACAAAAATCCCACAAAGGGCAAGAAGAGAATCATTGCAATGCACAGTAAAATGTAAAAAAGTACAAATGAAAAGGCACTTAGGACAATAAAAGAAGAAATTAAAAAAAGACAAAATACACACACCATACATACAATCTGAAGAAAAAGTTAAAAGGTTAAATAAAAACAGATTCAAGGTAAAGACAGAAGAGAGCTGAAGAATTTAAATGCTAAGAGCTGATCCAAAAAGAAAAAAATCAGGTAACGAGACATGAAAAAAAAACCTGATGGTGTAAAAACAAAAGAGAATAACCAGGGATGAAAGTAAGAGCAGTAATCAACTAAACAAAATCTTCAGTTAATTGTAATGCCATGAAAAAAAAAAAAAAAAGGCAGCAATCTGTATTTCTAATTACTCCTTGTAGCCAAAGACATTATAAAGACAAAAGTAATCAAGTCTTTGGTTCCAAGAAACCAATGAAGATAAAAAGACATCAATATAAATGAGCAAAGGAAGAAAGAAACAAACAAAAATGTTTACTGCTTTTTGACTAAGCAAATATACTTCTAAAAAACTTGCTAATTTTTATGGCACTCACTTTTTCACGTAGTAACTTGAGGAGTCAGTTCCCAATAACATTCCTGATTCCATAGCCACTGTGTTAGGCGGGAACTGTCCTAACGGCAGCTGTAACAGTGCACAAAATACAGGGAGACTAAAGATACCGGGTGACAAATTCTAGTGCCACTACCGTAATACTGTAGTAGCCTGTACTGTAATCACCTGTCAATTTTAACATTATCATTCCTAAAAGAGTCACCATTTTATGTCGGAGGGTAGTGGACTTCCTTTATGCCCCTGATCAGGTTCAAAAGTAAACAAAGGATGTTTGTATCTGATTTTTATATTAAAAAAAAAAAAACTTTGACCTCACACAGGGAGATACATGCATACGCAAGCTCAAAGACTCACCACACTCCACTTCATAAAACACCTTAAAACACACTGCGATCCATACAACATTTGTGCCCCTAGAGCTTCTGTGCTTGAGGACCCCCTGGCTTTTTCTAGCTGAGCACTGGTGTTCAAAGGCTCCTTCCTACAAGCCCACTCCAGCACCAGCGACAGCCTCCTTACCCTTCTAGCTGTACAGCACACCTTGGCTTAATCAGTCAGACTTCTCCCAAGTTCCAGTGGAAATAACATAAAATTTCTCAAGTAGTAAAGAAGGCCCTTCACTTAGCAGAGTCCTTGTTTCTCTTACGTGCCCTTTCTATGTCACTTCCACTTACTGCACATGCATACTGGAACACACATTAATGCAGATACGCAGTCAAATTCCACTGAGCTTGTAAGAAAACCTGAATCTGTAACTGGGACTAGCCAGACCAGCCCTTCGATTCGATATAACATCAAAGCAATTCAAAACCACAGGGAACTCATCCTACAGATGATCAGATTCCAGGTCCGACAGTCTGGACCCACCTCCTGCCCTTCTGTATTTCCATTCACTCGTAAGCGACCCTCGAGTGGAACCTGTACTCCCTCTCATGGTGGTTTCTTTCACCACAGCTCACTCCGGCTTGGGAACCTCCAACTCTCAGATCGTCACTCAGCCGCTTGCCTTCCCCAGCCGCCGCTGCCATTCAAACAGCAGTGACAATGTTATCAAAACTGAGGTCTTTCTGAGGGAAAAGGGGGGTTGTTGTCATGGACAGAACCCAAACACCAGACGGCCTCTGATGTTACTCAAATTTCCTCAAGATCCACATCACCACCACCACTTCACTCAGCCATACAACGGTCAAACGAAGTTATTTTTATCATCCTTATTAAATACCTATCTGCTATAACAAATAGTTTAGAGAAAAGACAGTCCTTTATGTAGCCCCATTTTCTGCATAACTTTCATTAGTGGGCTTGCCAGGCTTTCAAGTAGTTTTCCTGTTGCTGTTGCCCCTAAAATCCAGCAACACAAGTATGTGTTTTTCTTCAGAATCTCAATTTGAAGTAAAAATATTCTTTATCACTAAAATCATCCAGCAGCTCTTCATTTTCATTATATTCCTTAACACAGGCAAACATTAGCAGTGTTGCATTTACTAAGGCATGAATGGATAAGCACAAACAAAAGAACCCCTCATTATTCTATTTTCAAGCCTCTTGTACCTTTGTCCAGTGCTTTTTAAATCAAATGCTTATATAATTAACAATTTCTGGCTTCAGAGGCTGAAAAAAGACCAGTAATGAAGATCAGATTACATTCACAGTAAAATACACAACATTTACCCAAATTCCATTGTTGCTCTCCTTCAGCAAATGTGAAAGCGCAGGTATTATTAGTGCACTAATATTTGTTAAGAACCTCTGGTGAAGGGATTATCATTATCTACTTTAGTAATATTAGATTTTCGTACTACATAGGAAATGAACAAAGGACAACAAAAGAATATGCGTAATAGTAACTGGTATTGCTCTCTATAATCACTGTGTACAGAAAGGTAATCTCAGTTATCTGTTAATAGTACTGTTACAAGGTCATCTACTAAACCTGAAACCACCCCTTTTAGTTTCTAAAAGCACACGAGGATTTTCCTTTGAAAAAAGTCTCCGAGACACACAGAAACAGCAACAGAGTAATAAAAGCCGTGAACTTCAGTGGTACTGTGTAAATAAAATAAAACATCCTACAGAAGATGTGTGCATCAAACAGAGATACCGGCTGATATTAATACAATCGTCTACAGCTGATTCTAGGAAAACCTGCTGTGAAGTGTCTGCACCATATTTGGAAGCAGGCACAAAAATCAGTTTTGACTATTTTTTCCACTGAAAATACATAGGAAAGGGAAAACAGTTACTTGAAAAATATGAAAAAAAGAGGAGATAAGCACAAGCAACTAAGGACCCATCTTCTAGCTATTACAAACACTACACCAGGACAGGTTTGATTTGATTTCAGATGCCAGGACCTACTGACACTGGCAGCTCCTTTGAAATCTTAAAGACTACAGCATATCCTTAAAAGGGAAGTTTTTCTTCATAGATACCTGAAATTCCAGAATAGCCTAACTCCAAAATTTGTTATGAATGAAAAAGAGGTCACGCACCACACTACATAATTAACAGGTAAATGCTTAAGAGGAAATAACCACTTCATAATATACTGTCAACTGCTCCACACACAACTGTCTCAAAGATTTCAGTATGTAACTGTCCACCAGAGAAAAAAATTTTTCTTTGCAGACAGGAGAAGTAACAGAATACTCCTCTAAAAAGAACAGTTAAGACTGAAAATTGTAGGGTAAAACCATACTTTTTCCATTAAGAACCTAGAACATAACATGGCATCACAGCAATTATCACTCAAGCAACAGGCGTGCGTATACCCATGTTCTCACCAAATGTAGGAGTGTCATGTTCCTGATGACTTTTTCCCTGCAAGGACATCATTTTTTTATGAGCATCAACCCACCATGGTTTGTACTTTAAGACATGCTGAATAGCTTCGTCTTCAAAAAAATCAGCTCTAGGAAAAAAAAAAAAACCACGTCACATGCTATTTATTTGAGTTTATAGTGTATGTGGGTATATTTTAATGCATACCTAGAATACACCTGACTTGGCTCCAGGCTATTTTCCATACATTCGAAACACAACAAACCTGATCAGTATCTGTACTTTGACATCAAATCCAAAAATAATCACTATTAAAAGCATAAACAATATTCTCTTCTCTTGCAGTACCCCTTCCTCACTTCCTCCACCGTTCCTGAGCCACCCAGAAGCCTAGGCAACTGATGAGCTTGCAGCACGACATGAAGGTAAACAAATCTGATTTGTTCTAGATGAATCTAAAGGAAAACATTCCAAAGAGAAGACTTCTCAGAGCACGTCACTGGCAGCAAACTTCGTTTCTCTGGGAAGCTCTCCCACTTTAAAACTGCGTATACTTTTGGGAGGAACTGTAGGCAGCTGAGGGGCAAAGAGAAAGTAGGGATGGGGACGGACTTTTAGGTAAACAAGGGCATGCTGGTGCAAGGTAGAAAAAGAAGAATTGTACATGAATTCTGGAAGAGATTGCCTCCATCTCAGCACAAAGCCATTGTAGTAAAAATCTCTATAGAGTAATTCTGGGAGGATTTATACTAAAGGATGGAAGTTCTAAGCCTCCTCTTACCATTTTAGTTTTTTCTTCAAGCCAAACAATAGCATAAATACTGAGAACTGAAAAAATGCAGGAAATTTCTTAATACCTTCTTAATCATCATAGAAAACCTGCCCAGTCTACTGAACACAGAATGCAATTTGCTTTACTCCCACACTGACAGATTTTTTGTTGCCCTTCTTCAGTGTTTTTATGAAGTAACTTAAAGATATCAGCCAGAGTACATTTTCCTCAAAGGCAACACAACACTTGTTTGCCACTGTTTTTCCCAGAGCTGTCCTTCCCATCAGGGTACAGAGCAAAACAATTTCTGTTGAAGAAAGGCTGGTATCATCTGTTCTGAAGCAACCAAAACACAGCCATTAAACTAAATGGTTGTAGCTGATCCACCAGGCCAGAACACAGGGTCTAAGATGGAAACTTGGAATTACTGTAATTTGCATCGCATTATAGGTTAGCAACGACTTCAGTTCCAGTGAAATGTACTTCCAAGTGATCTTTCAAGAAAGCTTTTCTGATCTCTGTGTGCTCCAGAAAGACATGCAGCTGCCCCTGAAACACCTGACTGAGGAAAAATTCCAAGTTTGCAAAGATATCTTTGGGAACAACTCAAAATGGGTTAAGCCCACCTCTCCCTGCCAAAACACACCGCAAGTACTAATTCTTGCTCCTGGGGACTACACTCTTCTCCCACCCAATCAATCTTGCAGGAATCACTGTACTCATAGATCTCATAGCCTCAATTTATTTTACTTATCTGGAAGTTTCTGAACCTAACTTGACCTGAAATACTCCAATTTGAAAAGCACGAAGAATCACTTTCACCATCATCACATGGGATGAAGCACAAAGAAACACAAAGTCTTGGTTTGGAACTTTTCGTCATTCTGCTGTAAGAAAGTCCTCATGTGATGAAGGCTAAAAACAAAGTGGCCCAGACAAAATCTTCGTAACTTCAAAACTCAAATTTACTTCCTCATAAACCAGGATAGTTCAGCAATCCTTGTTTCACAAAGTGAAAAAAGAAAAAAAAGAGAAGAAAAAAAAAAAAAGAGTTCTGACATCTTCTGACATCTACAAACCAAAATGCTGGCAGGGATTGGCTACTCAGCTGCTGAAGAGGTGAACCATGCAACAATGTTCTGCAACAGCTCACAGCAGCCCCTGCTTTAATGCAGACTTAAGCAGTAATTCAACAGCAGGGTAACCCCAGAACAGATAAGCAAGGTCTTGTGTCAGTGTCACACCTAAGAATACCCTCTAGGGCCTGCTGTGATGAGACAAAGAAACAGACAAACAAAAAGTAAAGCTATTATTTCCAAAAGTGATCCAATCATTCATGAAAAGAAAAAGCAAATATACTTTAACTGAGGCACTTCTACTTGACCAGCTGAAGTAGATCAGTACTCACAAGTAATGATCAGGATCAAACTTGGCAGCCTCAGCTGCCAGGCGTTTCCTCCTACGTTCATCTACAGGAGTTTGGTCTGGATCCTTAATGTCAATTACATCACTGAGTTCATCCTGAAAAAGGAAAAAAATTATATGACCAAGCCACAGGTATGATATGCAAGATCTATTTAGTAAGAGTAGGAAGGATGCTTTTCAGCATTACACTGAAATCCCCAGATGCTCTTCAACCTCCCTTTCAAATCTTCCAAATTCAGGCTCCATTGTGCAAATAGAACATCAAAATTCCAAGGAAATTCAATTATTCGAAGCTCCTCGGAATTCATGATGATATGAAGTCTATTCAGGCCGTTTTATCATAAGGCAGGCAAGTTATTTTGCATTAGGATAAAATTTGCAACGTTTAACAAAAGCATACAACCACAACAAAGATAAGATAAAAATCATAGAAACTGTTCTTGCAACTTTTGAGATTACTCTCACACTCTGAAGTGGCCATACATTAATTAGTGAGCAATTGCAGTGCCCTTTTAAGCTTCATTAAGTAGTGGTACATTCATGCTGATGGGAAATGTACTTCATGAATTTCATGGTTATAAACCAGTGTCTATATCCTAACAGGATGTAAATACTTTCTCCATAAATAGCAATCCTTCTGCTCCGAACTGTGAAAATACTACAATTCATGCAAAGAGTTACAGAGTTACATAATTAAGTTGCTTTAAACAGCTTAAATTGCTTAAAGAACACTACAAAAAATTAAACTGTCATCTACTATTTTAATAAAAGCTCTGTATACTATGAATATTATTATACTACCTAGCATGGTACAGATTATAGATTAGCTTCAATCTATTAATGAATTAAAGAAGCCGCTGAACGTACAAGAGCGAAGTAACCACATTTGAAAGCTCCTATCCTACCAATTAATCCACAAAAGCAATTTTCAGTGCATCGGCACAACCCTAGTAAATTCCACAGACACCAGGTGAGCAAACACCTCGAAGAGTGCACATTTCAAAAGTTACTGCCTTGTGAGAAAATCACGTCTAAAATAAAAAGTACAAAGGGAAAAATACCATGAATTTCACAATGCAAAAATCTTAAGGCAACACTCCTAACAAGACCTATAGATTAGCCCGCTTTATTTTGTATTTGCTTAATTGCGTAATTTCTTTCTAATTTAAAAATAAATTAAAAGTCATGGCATCTGAAATCTACTGTACATTGATATTAAGTATGTTTGAAGTCAGAATAGAAGACAATACCAAATATAAAGCAAAAGTGTTAACAGCCTGTAGACTATTTGCAGCTTGCCAGAACTATTCACCTGGCATGTGGCTTACTTCATGCTGGCCTCCCTCTCCATGCCTTTACAGGCTAGCTGAACCATCTTGGGGACAGCAGCCCACCTCCAGAGGCCATTTTTACCAAGGACACCGTTCAGCCCTTTCCTGTAACACCAAGAAACAGATCGGCCTGTTGACTCTGCTATACAATTAACTCAGTCTCAACCACACCCTACTGCTGCAGGAACAAGGATTTGTCTGTACTACTACATGCAAAAGCAGAATGTTCTCAGTCACAGAATGGGATAACAGAGAACAGTTAGCTAACGATCCCCTCCTGACTATGGAATGAGCCAGGAAGACCAGTCACCCAGAACTTTTATGATAGGAGAAGACACAAACTCATATACCTGCAGCCGCTGGAACACCCCTGACCGCAAATTCCCAAATCCATAATGGTACTGTAGTGGTAAAGTGCCTTCTGCACTTTCTTCATAAAGGGTCTGTTCTATTTCCCAGTCAAACTCTTCTTCCTCCTCAGACAGCTCAGCAGAGGCAGCTGCATGCATTACATGGTCAAAGAAAGAAAATTATTACATGGAAAATATATATGATTTAATAGAAAGGCAAACACTGGTAACACAATAAGCCTTTCTCATTTTACATCTTTTAAGAAACCTTATATGACACTGGGTCATACAGGCGAATGCGTACGTCAGTAATCCATAGGTCCTGCTCCAAATTCTCCAACTTCCAAAAACGAAGACCAGGAACACTAAAGTTTTTAAGTATACTCACTCCAAGACTTAATCCTTTCACTGATTTCAACAAGATCAGGATTTGATGCTAAGACAACCCTGACAGGAGCAAAGTGATGTTATCAATAATTTAAAGTAGGTATTGAAAAATTAAACACAGGTAGTCAAAACTTCTTGCCTGTTAAATACTGATGTGAAGCAAATCATCCACTAGAACCTGTGGTTTTCATTAGCTTCTACCATTTGAGCTAAAAGCCCAGCTGTGCTACCTTCACAAGACTCAAATGTGTATTATACAGCCACTAGAGGGGTACAAAGATCTACAGAGGGTTAGCATACACTAAGCACATTTTGGAAAAACATACATAACTAAGCCTACAAGATGACATGTGTATCACCTCCAACATTCATTTTTATACTCATCCATACTTTCAGATTCATTCACACCCTTCTCGTGCCTTGGACTAGACAATAATAGAAATACTGTATTTTTCTACATATACCACTATGCAGATCTGTAAGTATTTCATTATGTACATGCATGACTAGTATAAATAAATTTTTTTTTTGTCATACCTATCTCTTCTACTAAAGATTTCGCTGATCTTGATTTCTTCGGCGCTAGAAGAGATGTGAGCATGTCCAGTCCCTCAAAATGTTGGCCAGGAATCTCCTTAGGTAACTGAATTGTCAAAGTTCCTTAAAAGAAAGTCAGAATACAGTAATTGCATTAAAATATCCAAGACAAACAAAAATGTGCATTTCTCCTCTAACGAAAAAGACGCACAGAAACTGGGACACATGCAGGTACGATTTTATTATGCATCAATCTCTGTGCGTGTTTTTAACCTTACAAGTCTCACAAAATATCTTTGATGTTAGTGATAAAGCATGAAAGAGATTATTTATCCAGTCCTGGTCTCTTGACTCACATTGTATAAGCACAAACCAACAGAATATGAGGTCTATTTTATTTCAAAGCCTTCCACCAATCAAGCAATCAACAGATCATAGGAAACCACATTCAGCAATTCAGCAAAAAAGTCAAGCATTTAATAAAGGCTTTGCAGGCAGCAAATTATAGGTTTTATTGCTGTTTTTTTAAATTAATACATTAATTCCAGACGGTACACATTTTATTCCAGAAATACCTTCCACCTTAAGGTGTGGAGAAAGGCTAATGTGGTCTCTCAAGACGTAGCCAAGAGACTGCCTCAGGATTATCTCATTTCTACTCAGCACCACCTGACTTCTTTGCAGATTTACTAGACTAATGGCCTTGGTACAATGACACGCCTAGTCCCCACAGGGCTTGAAGGTGACTTGTACATAATTTTTTCATTATTAGAACAGTTCTGAACACATCCTTTGTGTCTAAGGATGGCCTAAATAAGTACAACAGATCATGAGCAAGATTTTTTTTATACTACATAACATATGCGAAACTCTACATTTATTTACAGTATCTTCTACTTCACTACAGTTCTATGCAATCCCAGTGCAGCGAGGTATAAATTATTGGAGAGTTAGTAGCACTTTTAATGACACATATACTAAGAACATTAACTAATACCTTTGTCTGTATCATAAGATGCTTTTTCTCTGCCATCTTCTACAATTCTTCCAGGAAGTGTCAATCTGCAGGCAAAAAATAAGATGCCTCATTGAACGCCTGACTAATTCTGGAATTTAATGTCTCCTCCTATAAAAACGTAAGGCACATTCCAAAAGCAGCACAAATGACTTAACGACATGACTCCTGTTGATACTAATGGAAGTCATGCAGTTAAATCCCCAGGTACTTAAAAATCTTTTTCCCTAACTATTGGTACAAGAGATCAGCATCTGAGATAGAGAAAATTTGTGACTCCTGCCTTCCCAGCTCGGGTGAGGTCACAGCCACCACAGAGATGACGTCCTTGGCACTGTATGCAACACTCAGAAGATTCTGCAGTTTAAAAACCTCTAAGCTAACCCACAGTGACAGGATATGAGAACTCACCCAGAGCTCTTGTACTGCTTATTCAGAATAACCAACCCACCACATTCTACCAGTCCACTCAAATCCCTTGTGGTATACTAATGCATATAGGGGAAGCACGTCCAAGAATACAGGAAACAGAAAATGAGAAAGGTTAATAGCTCGTCAGCTCTTACATGCCACAGGTTTTCTTAACGGTTTCACACTGAGATTGCCTCTTGTTCCTTTCCTATGGCATAGTGGGGAACTTGCTACCGAGAGAAACGATATAGCCAGGCACCTCACTTCCTACTGCCTTCTCTCAGATTAGTTTTCTCCCTCTATGTTATTAGGAGGACATCAAAAGGCATTCTCCACCAAATACACCGTATCTGGCTCTCAACAGGAAAAACACACACTTACTCTACACAACCTGCATACATCCAGAGAATTGTCTCGCCATTCTACACTTAAAAATCTATTGCAAAGTAGATTTAGAAAAGTATTTCTTTAAACTCCCTTTAGTATGATTTAATGCCTAGAAACAAAAAGGCCAGATCCATAAAAACAATTCTTTGCACAAAATGCGCTGTCTGCAGTCTACAGTGTAAGAGCTGCAGATGAGGAATGTTCTGAGGGTACCAAAATGAAGTTCATTCTCTACTGACTTTTACTATCAAGTTCAATTTTTTTAAAATCCTTCCACTACTTGCCTGAGAAAGTATGGCTTAGCATAAAACTTAAAATCTTCTCCTTCAAAATACACGTCAAACTCTGAAGCTCTGGCATAAGGTACTTTGATTATTATTGTAAGAAAATCCGGATCCTGGGTCAGTTCAAAAGCTGGAGTTATCATGATGAATCCAGCAGGAAAAGCAACCGCTGGCTGTGTAGCCCTATCAAAACAGGAAAACAAGAAAAGATTATTGTGGTTTCCAATTTATGAGACCAAATAGTGTCTCTTCAATATTCTGTAAGAACATTTCAGATTCTCACAAAATTATCTTCCACATGCTCAAGAGGAAAACACTCATGAGGACAGCAACAAACCAAAGCATTATCAAGAATTTGAAGGTACCGCCTCTGCACCTTAATGCAATAACTGAACGTAAATGGATGTAAACATTTGGAGCACAAGAAAGCACCTATTATATTCCACATAAAAAACACACTAAATTCAGTCCTAGCTTTTGGCAGCTTTTTGTAATTGTTTATAATTTCGCACATAGCAGATGTTAGATCTCTACAGTTCATTAGTGAACCGATCACAAATCACTGTTAGAAAATGTTGAAAAATAGCAATACTTCCAAAAAATTAGGGCTGTATTTTGTCATTCATACACATACTAGCCACAATACAAGCAACAGATTCAGTACACCCCAAACATGATCTGAGCATACACACTACGCATACGGTCAAATTTACGGCATAAGCCACTGGGCCAGTCCACACACAGCAAGTCAAACACGTGCCTCTGCAGTGGGCTCACGACACAACAGCTGTCTGCACAGTTCAAACATGAGCAGTTAACACACTCGGGATGTCCAATGCAAACACGTTTACTATTTTGATCGCTTTGCATGGTTTTCACAGATCTTGAAGCAGCATCTTAAAAACCTCACATTCTTTCTGAAAATTCAGTCGAAGAAGACATAAATAATACAGTATTTGTAACTGAATTACATTATCTAGAGGATGTCTGGGATCTTCTTTACCAAATGTTTTTGAGGACGTTTTAGGTCAACATCCATCACAATCGCATGTATGTATGTACATGGGCATGCATATATATTTAGCATAAAAATGGATATACATAGTACCATTCACCTGATACACAACTTGGCTGACTCTTCAGTAGCTTTGAAATGCAAGGTAATTCCTCAGGTTCAACTCAGAATCCA
>Ga0181612_152490_pt1 | contig 18503 bp, 10 predicted proteins | sample HoacroProtozoa21_FD_119630 | JGI IMG/M metagenome (GOLD analysis project Ga0181612, IMG submission 119630) | Hoatzin crop microbial communities from Cojedes, Venezuel. Combined Assembly of Gp0051906, Gp0051904, Gp0051908
AAATCCAGACGGAAGCGCTATGGGAGAGAAGACGTCTCTTACCACCAATCCCGATGGCAGCACCGTAGAAAAAACAGAAAAAACCGAAAAATCAAATGACGGTTCAACAAAACAAGAAACCACCACAACTACCACCAATGCAGACGGAACTACGTCTACCACCACAGAAGTTGTGGAAACTGACGCTAACGGAAATGTGACTTCCTCCTCCAGCGGTAAGGTAGATGGCGTAGTGGAAAATGAAGATGGAAGTACCACCACCACCTCCACCATTACCACGGAAAATGCAGATGGAACCGTAACTACTACAGAGAAAAAGGAAACTGTTTACACCGACGGAAGCAAGCTCATTGAGACCACAGATGTTACCGACAATGGCGATGGCACCGTAACTACCAAGGAAACCACCACTAAGGTGGATGCTTCCGGGAACAGCACTTCCGAAAGTACGACTACAACTACAAATAAAGAAACAGGGGATGTTCTGGCAGAAAGCACAGGAACAGCATCCTCTACCAATAATGCCAACGGAACGGTGACGGAAACTGAGACCAATACGACGAAAAACGACGACGGCTCCACTACCGTATCCGGAAAGACTACGGAAAAGGCTGAGGATGGAAGCGTCATTGACTCTACAGAGTATCAGGAGACCACCAAGGAGAATGAAGACGGTTCCGTAAATAAGGAAGTTTCGACCACAACTACCGGCGCCGACGGCAGCAGTGTTACTACGGAAGAAAGCAGTACCACCACTACAAATTCCGATGGAACGTCTACGACAGATGCTGCCGGCACCACCACGGAGAAGAATCCCGACGGTTCCGTGGCATCTACTACGGATTATACGGAAACCACACAGCAAAATGCTGACGGCAGCAGCAGTAAGGAACTTGAAAGTACCAAGGAAAATGCCGATGGCACCAAGGAAGTAACCCGGGAATCCTCCAAGAGCACCACAGGCTCTGACGGAACCGTTACAACCAATGCTACAGGTACTACTACCGAGTTAAATGCCGACGGCAGCACAAAAGCGACCACGGATTATACAGAGAAAACCACGGAGAACACCGATGGTTCTGTTGTGACGGAGAAAAACAGTACCACGGAGAATGCTGATGGCACAGTGATTACCAATAAAGAGACTTCCACCACGGAAGAAAATGCAGAGGGGAATCAGCAGACCACGGCTTCCGGTACTACTACGGAGAAGAGTTCCGATGGAACAATTCTTTCTACGACCACCTATGAGAAGACCACCACGGAAAACGCGGATGGATCTACTACGGAGGAATTAGACAGTACCAAGACCAACAGCGACGGCAGCAAGGAAATTACCGATCAGACCACCACTACTTCCACAGGTGCTAATGGCACAGAGACATCTGTTCAGACCGGAACCCTTACGGAGAAGGATAAGAGCGGTAATGTTACTGCCACAACGGATTATACTAAGACCACTACCAAAAATTCCGACGGCAGCACCACCACTGAGACAGACAGCACCAAGACCAACGCCGACGGAACCAGCGAAGTAACCAGGGAAACGTCTGAAACTTCCGTAAATGCAGACGGAAATACCCAGACCACCGCATCCGGCACCATTAAGGAAAAGGACGCAAACGGTAAGACTACGGCTACCACTACTTATACGGAAACAACTACCCAAAATGCGGACGGCAGCACCACCGCCGAAAGAGAGGCTGCCACTGCAACCAGCGACGGAACATCTGAGACAACCAAGGAAACTTCCACTACCAAGGCAAATGAGGACGGAACTTCTACTACGGAAACCAGCGGAACGATCACTCAGAAGGATTCCACAGGAGCGGTAACGGCCACCACGGATTACACGGAAACAACTACGCAGAACGCGGATGGCTCCACCACCACAGAAAAGGAGAGTACCACAGAATCCGGTGATGGAAGCACGACGAAGACCACTTCCACTACGGAAAAAGATGCATCTGGAAACATAAAACGTGATATAACAACCACGGAAACTACGAAGACTACAGAAAACGCTGACGGCTCCACCACTACTGAGACTACCACTACTAAGACTACTACGGATGCTAAGGGTAATACTAAGACCGAGTCCAGTGCAACGACCACTACGGAAAAGACTGTAACAAACAGTGACGGAAGTACCACCACCATAAAGAATACGGAAACTTCCGACAGCAAGGGCAATTCCTCCTCCACAGAGGAAGTGACCACTACTTATAGTGACGGAAGTTCCGTAACAGAGATTACCACTGAAAATGCCGATGGAAGCACTACCACCGAAACGATTAAAAAGGATGCTTCCGGCAACGTAACGTCTGATGTTAAAACGACAGTTAACAAAGAAACTTCTTCTGCAGATGGAATTACCACCGAGACGACTACCACAGTAACAAATGATAATGGTAAGATAACCACCACCGTGGAGACAAAGCAGATTGACGAGGCAACCGGTGAAGTAATTAAGACCACCGAAACCACCACTACTACGGAGACGGACGGAAATGGTCAGGAAGTTGTTGTTGTAACAGAAAAGACCACCGAGGTAAACGGAGACGGATCCATCACAGTGACAGACAGTACAACGAAGACGGCGGCAGATGGTACCATAACGACTGATGTAACGGAGAACACCACCTATCCTGATGGAAGCAGCAGTACCACAGAAACTTCCACCGAGACCAAGACCAATGGGGACGGTACCACCACTGAGACTTCCGAATCCACCACCGTCGTAAAGGATATGGAAGGAAATACGGTAGAAAAAACTACAGAAAAGGAAACCACCACAACCAATTCCTCCACCGGTGAAAGCAGCAGCACTTACAGCTCGGATACAGAAAAATCTGACGGCAGCAGCTCTCATACAGAGGGAAGCTCCAAGAGCACCACCGGCTCTGACGGCACAAAGGTAACCGAGGCTAAGGAGACAGAGACTTCCACGGATGCTTCCGGTAATGTGACCACTACGGAAAAGGACATTACCACCACCGAAAATGCTGACGGCAGCCAGTCCATCCATGAGGAGGGAACGATCTACGACGGTACGGATACAAGCGACGACAATAAGGTTGGTGAGTATACCAAAGATACTACGGTAAATGCTGACGGCAGCAGTACTTCCACCAAGGAAGAGACCGTGTATAACGAAGACGGCACCCAGACCGTAACTACCACGACAACCACCTCCGACGGCAATGGAAATGAGACCACCAATAAGACGGTGGAAGAAAAGGATGAGTACGGAAATACCACCGGTATTGAAACGGAAACCTCTACTACCACCAACGATGGAAAGGGTAATACTGAGACTACAACTACCACCAATCATGCCGATGGAAGCACTACCACCATCGAAACCACTAAGCAGGTGGATGAGGATGGTAATGTAACAGAGAAGACTACCACCACAGAGAAAGATTCCAGTGGTAATGAAACTGCTTCTTCCGAAAGCACCACTACCAAGACCACCAATGAGGATGGTTCTGTTACGGTGACAAAAGAAGAAACTAAGACAGATGCTGCGGAAGGTACTTCTTCAGGCACGTCTCAGTCCACCACCACTTATCCGGATGGATCCAAGTCCGAGACAAGTACCAATACTTCCTCGGAATCCAAGAAGGATGAGGAGACGGGAGATACCACCACCACTACGAAGTCTGAAAGCACTACAACCAATAAAGATGCAGATGGTAATGTGACCGGAACCACTAATACGTCTTCCGAGACCACGGAAATTACTGACGCAGAGGGTAACAGCAAGGGCTCCGAAACCAAGACCGAAAGCTCCACCGTTAATAGCGACGGATCATCCAGTCAGTCTACAGAGACTACTAAGACCGATGCAGATGGTAACAGTACTTCTACCAAGACGGAGGAAACCAAAAACGCGGACGGTTCCGGATCTTCCACCAAGACTGAGTCGGAGACCACCAAGAATGACGACGGTACCTCTACCACCAAGTCCGAAACAACAACCACTAATACGGACAAGAATGGTAATACCACGGGATCTACGGAGACTACCGGGGAAGAGACTACCTATTCCGACGGCAATACCAAGTCTTCTGATGAGACTACGACCAAGTATGATGAGAATGGAAATGTAACGGAAAAAACGGATACCCGGACAGAGTATCAGTATGATGAGACAACCAAAGAAGACGGTACCGTAAGCCGTACGCCTACCGGTGAGACAAAAACCTCTACCACGACGACCTACGATGAGAATGGAGACATTGCCTCTGCCACAACGACGGAAACCACTACGACTTATGGCAATCCGGAGACGACCACTACCAATACCCGGACCACCAACAGTGATAATACTACCAAGGATACTTCCGAAACCGTTACAAAGACCAAGGATGAAAACGGTAATGTAACCTCTACTACCACAGAGACTACCACGGAAGAAACCGACGCAGATGGTAATACCACAACCACCACCTCCAAGGTAGTACAGAATGCTGACGGTTCCGGAAGCAGCAGTACCACTGTAACGAATCCGGACGGAAGCAGTACTACCATTGAGAAGGAAACCGTTGTAAATGCCGATGGTACCACCACTACTACGGTAACGACCACGGTACGGGATCAGGACGGAAATATTGTTTCTCAGACCAAGACCATTGAAGGTCAGGAAAGTACTGAGGATAATCCGGAAGATCCAGGAAAAGATAAAACAGATGATAATAATCGGGACAACAACTCCGGCAACGGATCCGGCGGAAATGGAACCAACGGATCTGACGAGAAGGGAACCGGCGGCTCCGATAATAGCAGCACCTCCCAGGCAAGCAGCACCGGCATATCCGGCAAAGCCGTAGGTAATGGCCGCGGCCTGAAGGGCACTGGTACATCTCTGGCAGCCGTAAATGATGGCGATAATGAAGCACAAGACAGCGCAGATGACGCAGACGCTTATAAGAATGGCGACGATACCGCAAACGACGTGGCAGATAACACCGACGAAGCATCTGATGACGCATTCGATGAAGCAGGAGACGGCATTGCAGCCTTCTTTAAGAACATTTTTGGAAACTTGTTAGAGACCATTCAAGAACTTCGAGCCAACTGGTCTCTGGTGGATTTGGTACTTATGGCAGCTTCCCTTGCAGCAGTGGTTCTTACCATCATTAAGAAGTATCGGACCATGGAGATTCTGGCAGGGGTTGAAGAGGAAAAATTACAGAACTGGTATATCCTTACGGGAGTAAAGGAAAAGGGCAACACCCGAAAGAACGTAAGAAGCAAGGGCTGGATCCTGGCATTGATTCTTATGCTTTTGATTCTGGCAATTTTCTTTATCACCCAGAATCTTATGCTTCAAATGGTTTTGGTGGACGATGTGACACCTTTGTTTGCTGCGGCCTTTGCCCTGACAGGAGCATTATGCGCCCGTTACTGGGTGAAACTTGGCAACATGTTGAAGCGTGCAGGTAAGTAAAAAACGGACCCTAAGGGTCCGTTTGGAAACTGCGGTTGTATGGAGATATTGCACCTGAGGGGGGGATGCCCCCATAAACTACGAATCTACGGCCGTCGGCTCATAATGGCATCGCCATGGGTTTTTAACCACTGGCGGTGCTTTTTATACTCCGGACAGACCTTTTGGACGTGGGCCCAGAAGGCAGGGGAGTGGTTCATCTCCAGGCGGTGGCATAGTTCGTGACAAATGACATAGTCCCGGACTTCCTCCGGACAAAGCCCCAGCAAAATGTTAAAATTCAAATTACCTTTTGAACTGCAACTTCCCCAGCGGGTTTTCTGCATGCGTAGGGTAATGGTTCCGAAGTCTACGCCAAGTTGTGATGCATAATGGGGTAGTTTTTCCGAAAGATAAATCTTGATTAAATTTGTCAACTCATGAATTTCATTCTGGGTTAATGGCGTTACCTGCTCCCGAGCAGCCGTTTTTTTCTTGGCCTGCTCCACATGGTAGATCAGCCAGTCTTCGTGTTTTTCCAGAAAGTCCTGAATGTCTTTATCCTTCATGAGAGAAGGGGCTCGTAAGATTACGTCTCCGTCGGGCTGGACCTCCAGGGAGATGGTTTTTCGTTTGCTACGTTTTACAGTGATATTGAATCGACTCATTTTTTCACACTTTTAAGAAATTGTACCTTGAAAAAAACAATGTGAACCACATTTCACGGAAATTTCATTTCCCTTAGAATAACCAAGTATGCTAATATAAAAATGTATCAAAATGGGCTTGCACCCTACTATTTTTTTGTGCAGGTTTCATAAAGTAATTTTTTATAGGGGGTATTTTCTATGGGTAGAAGCATGGAAGAGTGGAAGATCGGCGATCCCATGATCAATGAGCGGGATTACTGGCAGGATCCGAATTATGTTGCTCCGGATCCCGAGAAGGAGCAGTTGATTTTGAAGCTGGGTACGCTGATTACCGACCGTTATGTGAAGAAATTCACCAACAAGATCAATAACCGTGACCCGGAATACTGGGCGCTGGATATGGTCCTGACTAAGGAAGAGGCCAGATTTCTTCTGAGTTTTAAGAAGACCAGAGTGCCTTACACCATTTCTCAGTTGGCCAAGATGAACAAAATGTCCGAAGAAGACACCAAGAAGTTCATTGACCGTTTCGTTCGTTTCGGTATTGTGGAAATGACCCGTGAGGGTGAGGTTCAGGCAGACGGAAAGCGCGAGAAGACTTACAATCTCCCCATTTTCGTTCCCGGATCCGCAGAGTTTATGATGATGAATCCGGAACTTACAGAGGAGTTCCCGCAGCTGGCTACCTTCTTTAACCTCATGACCCAGCTGCCTCTGGCAGGAATTACTCAGATGGTGCCTCCCGGAGGAGCAGGCATCGGAATGCACGTTATTCCTGTGGAGAAGGCTATTGAAATGGAAAATGAATCTGTTTCTGTTGAGCATATCTCCAAGTGGCTGGATCGTTATGACAAGTTCGGTGTTGGTGTCTGTCCCTGCCGTAAGCAGCAGACCATGCGTGGGGAAGGCAGCGGCGAGATCGAAGGTGAGTACTGCATCGGCGTAGGCGATATGGCTGAGTACATGGAAGACCGTGGAATTGGACGTTCCATTTCCCGTGATGAGGTGATGGAGATTTTAGAGCGTGCCGAGCGGAAGGGTTATGTACATCAGATTACCAATATTGACGGTGAAGAGAAAATCGTTGCTATTTGTAACTGTGCACCCGGCGTATGTAACGCTCTTCGTACATCTCAGTTATTTAATACGCCAAATATGAGTGCATCCGCATATCGCGCACACGTTGAGAAGGACAAGTGTGTTGCCTGTGGTAAGTGCGTGGAAGTCTGTCCTGTTGGCGCAGCGAAGCTGGGCCAGAAACTTTGCCACAAGGACGGCAGTGAGCAAACCTATCCCAAGACCGAACTTCCGGATCACAAGAAATGGGGACCGGACAAGTGGAATTACAACTACCGCGATGATATCCGCAAGAACTGCTACGATACCGGTACAGCACCTTGTAAGACCGCGTGTCCCGCACATCTTGCAATCCAGGGATACATTAAGATGGCTGCAGAGGGCAGATACGATGAGGCATTAAAGCTCATTAAGCAGGATAATCCTTTCCCGGCAGTTTGCGGTGCCGTATGTAACCGTCGCTGCGAGGATGCTTGTACCCGTGGTACCATCGATCAGCCTCTGGCAATCGATGAGATTAAGAAGTTTATTGCAGATCTGGATCTGAAGAAGGATACCCGCTATGTACCTCTTTGTGAAAAGGGTGACGGCGGCTTCTGGGGCGATGAGTTTAAAGTTGCCGTTATCGGTGCCGGCCCTGCCGGTCTTTCCGCAGCATATTTCCTTCGCAGAGAGGGATATCCCGTTACGGTATTCGAAAAAGAGTCCCGCCCCGGCGGTATGCTTATGAATGGTATTCCTTCCTTCCGCCTCGAGAAGGAAGTGGTAGATGCCGAAATCGAAGTCATGAAGGAAATGGGCATTGAGATTAAGTGCGGCGTGGAAGTTGGCAAGGATATTTCCTTGGATCAGCTTCGTGGCCAGGGATACAAGGCGTTCTTCGTAGCTATCGGTGCTCAGGGCGGCCGTATGACTGGTGTTCCCGGTGAGGATGCCCAGGGCGTACAGACCGGTGTTGACTTCCTTCGTTCCGTAAATCTTGACCACAGCGTTCGTCTGGATGGCGATACCGTTGTTGTAGGCGGTGGTAATGTAGCTGTTGATGTAGCTCGTACCGCAGTTCGTGCCGGTGCATCCAAGGTAACCATGCTTTGCCTGGAGTCCCGTGAGGAAATGCCTGCAGCCAAGGATGAAGTAGCTGAGGCTGAGGAAGAGAACATCGTTGTAAATAACGGCTGGGGCCCCAAGGAGATTCTGGTTGAGGACGGCAAGGTGAAGGGCATCGTATTTAAGAAGTGTACTTCCGTAAAGGATGCTGACGGCCGTTTCAATCCCCAGTACGATGAGGATGATACCCTTACCATTGAGTGTAAGAATATTCTCCTTTCCATTGGCCAGTCCATTCAGTGGGGCGGTCTCTTAGAAGGCAGCAAGGTTGAACTGAATCGCAACGGTACCGCTGTTGCAGATCCTCTGACTCGTCAGACTGCTGAGCCGGATATCTTCGTTGGCGGTGATGTATATACCGGACCCAGATTCGCTATTGATGCTATTGCAGGCGGACGTGAGGGTATGGTTTCCATTAATCGTTTCGTACATCCCGGCAACAGCCTGGAAATTTCCAGAGATCGCCGCGACTTTATCGAGCTGGATAAGGACGATATCCTTGTGGAAGGCTTCGATAATGCACAGCGTCAGATTCCCGGCCATAAGGCAGGGGTTGCAACCCAGACCTTCGATGACCTTCGTGTACCTCTTACGGAGGAACAGGTTCAGATTGAGGCAAAGCGTTGCTTAAGCTGTGGTGCTACCACTGTGGATACCAACCGTTGTATTGGCTGCGGTTTGTGTACCACCCGCTGTGAGTTTGATGCTATTCATCTTCACCGTGATGTACCGGAAGCAAGCACCATGGTTCGCGCGGAAGATAAGCTGAAGAAGATCGGGCCCTACACATTAAAGCGTGCCGGCAAGATCTTAATCCACGGCGGCAAGTAAGAGTTTTTGCTGTTTTCGGCAGTGAAGGGAAAGGCTCAACTTGCCAATCTCAGTAAAACGTTTTAAAATACTCCGGGAGTTTTGGAACTCCCGGAGTTTTTTTTGTGAGGAAAATCGTGAAGCGTAATTATTTTTTAGACAGTTTAAAGGGAATTGCCATCCTTTTTGTCATAACAACCCATTTCAATTTCAGTGACCGGGAGGAACTTTCTTTATTATTCCCTTATTGGATTGATATGGCGGTACCTATGTTTATGGTGATCTCCGGTTACTTATATGCCTTGTCCTATGAGCGTCATGGCATCAACACCATGGAGCAGGCCTACGGAGTGCATTACACAGTGGATAAGGTGATTCGTTATACCGTGCCCTTTGCCCTGGCCTACCTGGTGGAGATGCTTTTGGGGGCATTGGACATTGTGGAAGACTGGAATGGTCTGGATTACTTCGAGTATTTTGTCCGGGGAGGCATCGGCGCCGGAAGTTACTATTATCCCATGATGGTGCAGTTCGTGTTTCTATACCCTCTGGTGTATTTTTTGATTAAAAAATATCCCAGAAAGGGACTTGTTTTTTTCTTCTGCGCCAACATCGGCTATGAGATTTTTAAGTGGGCCTTCCGTTTCTCGGGAGAGGCGTACCGGGTGCTGATTTTCCGGCTGTTATTTATGATTGCCTTCGGAGCCTATCTGTTTATCCGGGAGCACAATCTGAAACGTAAGGCCAATCCGGTGTGGATGTGGGCGGCATTTCTCCTTGGCGTTTTGCTGACCTATTTAATTAATTATAAAAAATGGCAGATTCTGTTTATTTCCGACTGGGAGAGTACTTCCGTGCTGTCTTGCGTGTTTTTCCTGCCGGTGATGGATCTTTTAATTCATAAATGCGGCAATGTCCGGATTCCTCCCCTGGAAAAAATCGGGGCGGCCTCCTACGATGTTTTTCTGGTGCAAATGGTGTATTACCACTTTTTTGAGGAAGATTTTTACAATGCCATTGGAAACCGGGTGGGAGCCTTCTTCTTTAATTTCCTGGTGTGTGTGGGCCTGGGACTGCTGTTTTCCAAGGTGGAAGGGCCGGTTACGGCATGGTGTGCCGGGCTTTGGCGGAAACTGGTGGAAAATTACCGCAAAAAACACTATGAAGTTCCCGAAAATATGCAAAATTAGTACTCCCATAATTGGTGAAATTATGGTATGATGTGTGTTGCACGATGTATGGACTGACACTTTGATTTTTTCGGAGTGTCAATTCTTATGCACAGAAAAATTATACTCACGTGAGGAGGAACACCATGATTGAATTTCGTTATGATACTCAGTTGCTGATTGAAGGCGAAGACCTGGACGAAGATGAAATCAACGATTACTTCGTGGAGAATTTCAAGGGCGACTGCCTTCTTGCAGTAGGTGATGAGGATCTGATTAAGATTCATTATCACACCAATGAGCCTTGGAAGGTGTTGGAGTACTGCGCATCTTTAGGCGAGATCTACGATATTGTGGTAGAGGATATGGATCGTCAGGCCCGAGGATTGAAAGGTTAGTTGAAATATGGATAAACAAGTTCGAGTGATTGAAGTTAAACAAAGCGTTTTTGAAAGCAATGACCGTGAAGCAGACAAGCTGCGCAGCGATTTAAAGGAGCAGGGCATTTTTCTTTTGAATCTCATGTCTTCTCCGGGAAGCGGTAAGACCACGACCTTAACCCGCACCATTGAAGCCTTAAAGGATGAGATGCGAATCGGTGTTATGGAAGCAGATATTGATTCCGATGTGGATGCCAAGACTATTGCAGCCACGGGAGCCAAGTCTATTCAGCTGCATACCGGCGGCATGTGTCATCTGGATGCCGGCATGACCCGTCAGGGCGTGGATGAACTGGTAGATAATGATATTGATCTGGCAATCCTGGAGAACGTTGGTAATCTGGTTTGCCCGGCGGAGTTTGATACAGGCGCATCTAAGAACGCCATGATTTTATCTGTTCCGGAAGGTCACGATAAGCCTTTAAAGTACCCCCTTATGTTTTCCATTTGCGATGTGGTACTGATTAATAAAATTGACGTAATGCCCTATTTTGATTTTGATATGGAAGCATGTAAGGAAAATATCCGCATGCGTAACCCCAAGGCAGAGATTTTTCCCATCTGCGCCAAGACGGGTGAGGGTGTTGACAAGTGGGCCGACTGGCTTCGCAAGGAAGTAAAAGCCTGGAAAGAGCAGTAAGAACGGTGATGGCGCCGTGAATCGGTGTGATTACAGAGTACTGCAACAAAAAGAATGTCCCCTGCATAGCAGGTTTTGACAGAGATAGAGTTATAAAAAGGAGAATTGTTATGGCAGCAAAAAACGATCCCAATTACCCTTTGCGGCCGGACTACGTTAACGTAGACGGACCCATGCGGGAGCCCATTGCAAAGCTGGGCAAGTTCATTACGGACCGGATTCCTATTAAGTTAGGTTTCCAGAAACTTACCAAGGATGACCCGGAGTACTGGGCACTGGCAGCAATCTTAACCGATGAGGAAGCAGAGCTTGCTCTTCAGTTCGGCGGCATTCGTCAGCCCAAGACCTTTGAGCAGATGAAGAAGATTACCGGTATGGATCCCGATCATCTTCAGGAACTTTTGGACCATATGTCCGAGCTGGGTATTCTGGAGTACAACTGGGAGAATGAGCAGCACGAGAAGCAGTGGGTGCTTCCTATGTACGTTCCCGGTTCCGCAGAGTTTACCAACATGAACAAGGACGTTATTGATGAACATCCCGAGATGGGTATGTTCTTTGAGCATATGACCCGTCTTCCCCTGGAGAAGGTTACCCCCATGGTACCTCCGGGAGGTGCTGGTGTCGGAATGCACGTTATTCCTGTGGAGAAGGCTATCGAAATGGAGAATGAGTCCGTTTCCGTAGAGCATATTTCTCACTGGTTGGAGAAGTATGAGGGCAAGTATGCAGCAAGCCCCTGCTCCTGCCGTCGCAGCCGTAAGACTTACGACGAAGGCTGTGCTGATGATGAGATGGATTGGTGTATCGCTGTAGGTGATATGGCTGATTACGTTGTTGAGACCAACAAGGGTGGCCGTTACATCACTAAGGAAGAGGCCCTTGAAATCTTCAAGAAGGCTGAGGAGAACGGTTTCGTTCATCAGATTACCAATATTGACGGCGAGAATAAGATCTTCGCTATTTGTAACTGTAACGTTAAGGTATGTTACGCACTGCGTACCTCTCAGCTGTTTAATACCCCCAACCTTTCCCGTTCCGCTTATGTGGCTAAGGTTGAGAAGCAGGACTGCGTTGCCTGCGGACGCTGCGTAGAGGTATGTCCTGCCGGTGCCGTTAAGCTGGGCCAGAAGCTCTGCAAGAAGGACGGCTCTGAGGTTTCCTATCCCAAGCAGGTTCTTCCTTCCGAGAAGAAGTGGTCTGAGGATGAGTGGGATTGGGATTACCGCAACACCGCTCGTAAGGAGTCTTATGAGACCGGTACTGCTCCCTGTAAGACTGCATGTCCCGCACATATTGCAATTCAGGGTTATCTGAAGATGGCTGCTCAGGGAAGATATCAGGAAGCACTTGCACTGATTAAGAAGAACAATCCTCTTCCTGCAGTCTGCGGACATATTTGTAACCGTCGTTGTGAGGATGCTTGTACCCGTGGAACCATCGATCAGGCAATCGCCATCGATGAGGTTAAGAAGTTCATTGCGATGCAGGATTTAAATGCCGAGACCCGTTACATCCCCAAGAAGGTTATCCCCAGAGTTCAGGGTGAGTTCGACGAGAAGGTTGCCATTATCGGTGCCGGCCCTGCAGGTCTTTCCTGTGCTTATTATCTGGCAGAGATGGGATATCGTCCTACTATTTTCGAGAAGAATGCACGTCCCGGAGGCATGCTGGTTTACGGTATTCCTTCTTATAAGCTGGAGAAAAATGTTATCGATGCCGAAATCGACGTTATGCGTGAGATGGGCGTTGAGATTAAGTGCGGCGTTGAGGTTGGTAAGGACGTAACTCTTGCAGACCTTCGTAACCAGGGCTACAAGGCATTTTATGTAGCAATCGGATGCCAGGGCGGCCGTAAGGCAGGAGTTCCCGGCGAGGATGGTATCGGCGTATCCACCGCAGTTGATTTCCTTCGTGAAGTAAATGACAAAGAGCAGTATCCCATTGAGGGAGATGTTGTTGTTATCGGTGGTGGTAACGTAGCAATTGACGTTGCTCGTGATTCCGTTCGTGTTGGTGCTCCCAAGGTTAATATGTTCTGCCTGGAGAGCCGTGATATTATGCCCGCTTCCGATGAAGAAATCGAAGAGGCTGAGGAAGATGGTATCATCGTTAATCCCGGCTGGGGTCCCAAGGAGATTCTTCTGGATGAGAACAATCACGTTCGCGGAATCATCCTTAAGAAGTGTACCCGCGTAAAGGATGAGGACGGCCGTTTCAATCCTCAGTATGATGAGAATGATACCGTAGAGATTGCTTGTAAGCATGTATTCCTTTCCGTAGGTCAGGCTATTGTCTGGGGTGACCTCTTAGAGGGAAGCAAGGTAGAGCTGGGCCGTGGTAACGGTGCTGTTGCAGACCCTGTAACCTACCAGACCGCTGAGCCGGACATCTTTGTTGGTGGTGATGTTTATACCGGACCTAAGTTCGTTATTGACGCTATTGCAGCAGGTAAGGAAGCAGCTACTTCCATTCACCGTTTTGTACAGCCTCATAGTTCCCTTACCATCGGACGTAATCAGAATCATTATATTGAGCTGGATAAGGATGATATTTCCTATCCCCAGTATGATAATTCCTCCCGTCAGATTCCCGGAACCAACGATAAGGTTGATAAGAAGTCCTTCCGGGATCGTAAGCTTACCTTCACCGAGGAGCAGGTTAAGACCGAGACTGCTCGTTGCTTAAGCTGCGGTGCTTCTGTTGTGGATGAGAATAAGTGTATCGGCTGCGGACTCTGCACCACCAGATGCGAGTTTGATGCAATTCACCTGTTCCGTGAGCATCCGGAATGCTCCAAGATGGTTCCTTCCGAGGATAAGTTAAAGTACATCCTTCCCTACGGATTAAAGCAGGCCATCAAGGTGAAGTTCACCGGTAAGAAATAAGGAAGATTCATATGCATGAATTAGGAGTTGTTTTTCACATTATTGATGATCTGACAGATCTTGCAAAAGAAAATGAACTGACAGAGATTCAGTCTGTGACCCTTCAGTTAGGCGAGGTTTCCGCGGTGATCCCGGAGTACCTCACCGATTGCTGGGATTGGGCCGTTAAGAAGACGGATATTATGAAAGAGGCTAGACTGAATATTGAGCCCATCCACGCAGTAACCTACTGTGAGGATTGCAAGACGGAGTATTCCACCGTGGAGCACGGCAAAACCTGCCCCAACTGCGGCAGCGGCAATACGTACCTCTTGACGGGCAATGAGTTCATGATTAAAGAAATAGAGGCCTGTTAGCTTCTGTGAAAAATGAATAGTTAAGGAAATCCCCCGGGTGCTGAGGTTTGCTCAGAAATCCGGGGGGTTTTTTATATCTTACGTGGGATGCCCGCGGTCTGATATACGTTCCGCGAGACCTGAACATAAAAAAAGAGGAGAGTTTACCTCTCCTCCATGGAATGTTCTTCCCAGAATGCCACAGCCCGCTCTACCCAGCCTTCTGCCGGAGTTTTAAGTCCCAGGCCGATGCCGTGGGGGGTGGCAAAGAATTTTTCGTAGGAATAAGGAATATGATGTTCTTTAAAGGCTTGCTCCAGTACGTCGGTGTGGGCCCCGGACGGTACCAGTACGTCGTTTCCGCCGGAGAACATATAAGTGGCGGGATAGTCATTTGTGACCCAGTTCTGGACGCATAGGGAATCCCGGTTCTTACGCTTGAAGTGGGGGCCGAAACCGAACATAAATAAGTTTCCACGTTCTGAAAGCCACATTCCGAAAAGTCCTACCCAGATATTCCAGTAGGGGTGTTTTAACCAGTGGTTTACATTGGTCCAGGGATACCCCAGGATGAGACAGCCCGGCTTTGGGGCCGCATATCTGTCATAGCCGTAGGCGTGGGTTCCAAACATGCCGGCTAAATTGCCGCCGGCGGAAAATCCCATAACCGCATATCCATCCAGGGTGACATTGAATTCGTCCCGGTGTGCTTCAATAAAGCGAACGGCCTGAGCCAGGTCGTGCATGGGAGCGTGAGCGGAGCAGTTTAAGCCGGCGCGATACTCCAGCACGAAGGCGGTGTAGCCCATGGTATTTAATTTGGCGGCCAGGGGATATCCTTCATCCTCGGTACAGAGGTGGGCATATCCGCCGCCGGGACAGATGATAATGGCCTTTGTGCGTTCTCCGGAATCGTTTGGGAACACAGAAAGCCGTACGGCGCCCCGTTTTTTACGTTCACGGATTTCCTCCATGGAATAAATGGGATACTGCCGGAAGCGTCCCTGCTCTTTTAAAACCGTAATGCGGTCTTTCCCAAGGTTTCGTCCACAGGCAAAATGTTCCACCACGTACATGCGTATAATGGAAAATACCAGATATAAAAAGGTCAGGACCAGATATGCCTGGAAGGCATCCCGGATAAATTCCAAGAGAAGAGCCGTGGTAAATGGTTCTGTCATAGGAAACTCCTTAGTTGTAAAAAGAATCAACGAATGCGACTATTCGATGATTTTACTATACTTTTCAGCTAGTTGGCAAATCAATTCCACACAAAGCTCCTCGCCTAACTTACCGCTGTCCAAAGCCAGGTCATAATTGGAATAATCCCCCCAACTTTGATCGGTGTAATATTTGTAGTAAGTGCGGCGCTGCTTGTCTTTTTTGGCAATACGCTTCTTGACGCCGACATTTTTAATCTCGCCGTAACGCTCTAAGATCCGGGCAATGCGGTGTTCCATATCGGCATGAATCAGAACGTTTAAACAATCCACTTCCGCATGCTTTAAGATGTAATCGGAGCAGCGTCCCACAATGACACAGGGGCCATCCTTGGCACAGTCCAAAATCACGTGCTGCTGTGCAATGAAAATTTCATCCTGAGGACTCTGAAAATACATGGCAGACGCACTGGAAATATCAAACCAGCGATTGGCTGCAGAGGCATCTTCACCCTGCTCTTCAATTAATTCTTTGGCATATCCGCTTTCCACAGCGACACGGTTTACAATTTCTCCGTCATAAAAAGGCAGATTAAGCTTTTTGGCAACCTGCTCACCAATAGAATGTCCGCCGCTTCCGAACTCACGGCTGATGGTAATAATCGGATACATGGCATATCCCCCTTTCAAGTAAGAAAATATGTAGTCTTTCCCATAAATTTATCTTAAAAAACAGCGGGTAAAAAGTCAAACTGTGGTATGATAAAACAGTGGGTTTAAGAGAAGTTTTGAAAACATTCCGGGAGGATGAAACAGTCCTATGAATATGAAACGTGACCATGTGGAAAAAGTCTTTCACGCATATACATCCAATTATGATTTATCGGACGATAAGATTCGCCTGAAGGCAGAGCATACCCTAAAGGTGGCTGCAAATTGTGAGACCATTGCAAAGAGTCTTTCTCTGTCAAAGGAGGATGTGGATCTGGCATGGCTTATTGGAATGCTTCATGATATCGGGCGTTTCGAGCAAATCCGGCGCTATCATACCTTTTCTGATGCCTTGTCCGTAGACCATGCGGCATTGGGGGTGGAAATTCTCTTTTTAGACGGAAAGATCCGGGAGTATTTGCCGGAATTTACGGAGGAAGAATTTTTGACAGTAGCCGGAGACAACCGTTCCGATGAAAATGAAAAAAAACCCACGGATCTTCAGATTTTAAAAACAGCCATCGCTTATCATAGTGCTTTCTTACTACCGGAGGATATGGAAGAGCGAACCCGCATGTTTTCGCAGATTATCCGGGATGCGGACAAGGTGGATATTTTCCGGGTGAATATGGAGTTCCCTCTGGAGTCGGTGTATAACACCACTACGGAAGAGGTAAAATCCTGCGGCGCTACAGAGCAGGTGATTCATGACAGTCTTCAGCACAGTACGGTGCTTCGGGCCCATAAGAAAACTACGGCGGATAATGTAATCGGTCACATATCCTTGGTTTACAATATGGTGTATCCCGCATCTTTTCAGTTGTCACTGGAGCAGGGATTTTTACAGCAGCTCATGGATTTTCGCAATGAGAATCCTAAGACCAATGAGGCTATGGAGAAAATTTCCGCGGAAGCCTTAAAGTATGTACGAGAACACGCAGAAGAATAATAAAGACGTGTTTGTATAGATGAAAACTACAAGGGGGTTAATTTATGAACAGATGGATGAGAGCAAAGTATCAGCCCAATCTTCCGGCAGGAGTAAATGGTGAATACGTAACCGCATCAAAGGAGCATATTGCCTTGTCCCGGGAGGCGGCCAGAGAAGGCATGGTTCTTTTGAAAAATGAGGGAGGAATTCTTCCTTTAAAAGACGGCACCCGCATTGCCTTGTTTGGCAAAGGCACCTTTGATTATGTAAAGGGCGGCGGTGGCAGTGGCGATGTGGAGACCCCCTATATTCATAATATTTATGATGCATTTTCTGCGGTGTCACATCGTGTAATGCTGTATGACGGCACCTTGGATTTCTACAAAAAATATGTGCGGGACCGTCGGGAAGCGGGAGATCAGCCTGGCATGATGAAGGAGCCGGCCCTTTCCGATGAAATGGTAAAAGATGCCGCAGCTTATGCGGATGTAGCAGTGATTTCCATTAGCCGGTTTTCCGGAGAGGGATGGGACCGGGTATTGGAAGGAGATAACCGGGACCATTTTGAAGAGATTCCCGGTATACAGGAGACCGCCAGGGCGGTGTTCCCGGATGGGGATTTTAACTTAACCAGGGAGGAAAGCGCCATGGTGGAAAAGGTAAGCAATGCTTTTTCCAAGGTGGTAGTGCTGTTAAACGTTGGAGGCATGGTGGATTCCGGTTGGTTTTATACCAATGACAAGATTCCGGCGGTGCTTCTTACCTGGCAGGGCGGTATGGAAGGCGCCGACGCGGCAGTGGAACTTTTAATGGGAGATGCCACTCCATCGGGACATTTGTCCGATACCTTTGCAGAGAATTTAATGGCTTATCCCTCTACGAAGCATTTTCATGACAGTGATGATTATGTGGTGTATGAAGAGGATATCTTCGTGGGATACCGGTATTTTTCCACCATTCCCGGAGCAGACCGTAAGGTAAATTATCCCTTCGGATACGGTCTTTCCTATACGGATTTTTCCGTAAAAGCAGGAGAGGTGGAACTTGCAGCCCGGGATGATTTAAAAAATGCGGTCATTCGTGTGGATACGGAGATTACCAATATCGGTTCTTATAATGGCAAAGAAGTGCTGCAGCTTTATGTAAAGGCG
>Ga0181612_100244_pt1 | contig 18502 bp, 13 predicted proteins | sample HoacroProtozoa21_FD_119630 | JGI IMG/M metagenome (GOLD analysis project Ga0181612, IMG submission 119630) | Hoatzin crop microbial communities from Cojedes, Venezuel. Combined Assembly of Gp0051906, Gp0051904, Gp0051908
AAGGGATCTTGTTGTAAGTGAAGATTTTTGAAAAAAGGAGATTCATTGCATTAACTGCATGGTATAAAACTGGGTTAGACAGAACTGCTTTCCCTAGGGAGATGGCTTTGCCAGTCACCTGGGGGGAACTATCTTTCAGGGAGAAAACCAGCAAACCTCAGTATTACCCAATGCATTTAATATCATGGCCCTTTACCAACCCAGTTTTCCTCCTCAGCTGTGAGCCCCAGCTGGGTGGATGGTACCCTCAGCACCCTCTGTGCATTGTCCTAGCTGGGTGAGGGCGTACCACAACAAAAGGCATAAGGCTCCCCCCCTTCCTGACTCTCCTGCCACAACCTGCATCTTCACAGCAGCTTTAGCATCACCTTCCTTTGCAGTATATTAAGCTAATCCAGGTCATTCTCAACAGAAACCCTGAACAGGAGCTGCTAATACATCCCAGCCCATTTTCAAGGCAAGACCACATACAGGGTTTGCCAGCTTTCTGATATCCATGATAATTTTATAACACTTCATTTTATTACCTAGCACTGTGACACAGAGCAGTGCAGGCTGCAGCTGGAACACCATGCCCAAATTTGCAGCAGCATCTAAGAGACTGTAGACTCACTGCCAGGAGAAATGAAAAGCAACAGCGGCTTATTAGCCTTGTTTCTTTAGGCTGAAAGAAGTGCTTTGAAGACACAGGAAACAAAGGGGGAAGTTTCAACTCACCTGAAGCATTTTGCTAAAAATAGCTACTATACCCCCATCACAAGCTTGTGTTAGACTGCTATAGTATTTTAAAAGAAAGGTTATACATACAGCTGCCTGCTCTTACCTCACTAAATTTCTGATCTGCAGCTGCAGCACAAACACACACATTACAGCATGCACAGCACCATGGCAACCATCCTGCCCTTAGGGCTCGCCAAGTATTAGGTCCAGCTCAACAGGCAAAGCCTAACACTTTTGCTATGGGGCAATAATTGCTCAGGTCCCCTCAACACTTTGCAGAGGAATCGCAAAACTCAGCAACTCACTGCAGAAGGAAGAAGGCTAAAATAAAAGGCAGAAGCAAAAAAACAGTCCCTAATTAGAGCAGGGACTATAAAAACAAACCAGGCTCTGCAGTGCCTTAGACCCCTGCCTCTGAGGGTGTCTGAGTGCACGGCTGACGTTGGGTCCCTCACCAAGGTCCAGAGCACTCTGCCCCACAACTCTGCTGCAAGGATGAACCAAGTCCAGCCTGTGAGACCTCCTGCAGAAACACAGCACCTACCAATCAGTAAATATGCTGATTGTGATCTGCAGGTGATTAATTGCAGGTGATTTTACTGCAGTCTGTGGGGTGGATACAGGGGCTCCCTACAGTATCACAGGTGGGCACGGTCTGCTGCTGGAGGCTGGCACCTCCCTGTGACAGGAGGAGATGGATGCTGGCAGCAGTGCCAAGGCTGCTGCTCCCAGGCTCAGATTTTGTTCCTGCTCAGTCTGGGAGTCCCCTGGGTGAACACAGCACTGTGCTAAGATAATCAGTGCTTAGAATAACTCCTCAGAAAACACCCCACCTGGAGAGCAAAATCTTCCTCTCTAATGCACTGGTTTTGCAACAAGATGTTTTTGCAGGAGGGCTTTAAAGTCATCTAGTCTGCTAGAGATCACCGGTGAGAGATGATGTTTGGGCTAATGCTCAACTACATCTCCTAGGGCAAAGGCCAGGGAGAAATACTGCAGGAGAGTGCAGAGGGAGGGAGAGGAATTCCCTGAGCAGAAATTATTTTGAGCAGAGAAAGCTGCAGAGCAGTGTGGAGTGAGGCAGAAGGAATGCGGGAAAAGGGAGGTGGCTGTGCTGGGGGAGACAAAAGAACAGAGGAGAGAGGAAACTCAGAAGGCTCCTGCGGGGAGGATGAGGCAGAGGTAGGATGCTGCTCACTGGGGCTCTGTAGAGGATCCCTGTCAGGAGCTGGTTGGGCTCAGCAGTGCTTCTCCCTGAAAAGGGATTCCCTCTGCCACCCGCTATTGGTCCTGGCGCAGCGACGAGCTGCTGGAGTGAATTTCTCTTCCCTGCATACGTGGTAGAGGTATAGGAAAACAGCAGCCCCATCCCCCTCCACTCACCTCCAGAGAAGCAGGATTCCTTCCTCTGGCATGGCTGCATGCTCTGCACCAGGGCTGAGCACTCACACAAAGCCACAGAACCTGTCTTCAAGGAAACCCACTGGGGTGTATGCTCAGTCTGGCTCCAAGATACAGGGGGAAAGGTTGCTGTGACAGCAGAGCACTGGGGAAAGGATTCAAAAGCTCAGTTCCTGGTGAGGGTCAACACATCTCCATCTGCTGCTGGCACCAAGACACCCCCTCAGCCCCACAGCGTGCTAAGGTCCTGTCTGTCCACACAGAAGCAGGCACCAACTATTCTTGCAAAGCCACTGTGCTCCTGCACGTGCAGAAGGTGCAAGAAAGGCAGCCCAGGAGATGCAGAACCCAGGCTGCCTGCTTCCCACTTGTGATAAAGGGACACAACTGTCTACCCACCTGTTCAGGATCATGCCAAACCAGGTCTGAGTGCAAAATATTGTAGCCTAAAACTCTATTTTCAAGTTGTATTTTAGTGACAAATCTCTGACATTGACCTCCTAGGTGACCTTGGGATACTCCTCTTTTCTTGTCCCTCTTGCCAAGGGGAAGACCTTCATCACTTATTACCTTGAGTGCTGCTTAGCAGCAGGAAGGGGCTCCTGCTCTGCCCAGTCCCATAGCAGGCCCCACGAGAGAAATTGCAGCACAGGGGATTCAACTGGCACCTTCTTTCCAGGAGTACCTCTGCTATCTGCCTTCCTCCTTGGGTACAAGCTACAGAACCACTCTCATATAGCCACTCCCACTGGGTGCTGGGGAAGCAGCAGGAGCAGGGCTGCTTCATGAGAGCGAGCAAACCAGGAGCCAAAGGTGAGCACAGCACAGACGGCACACTTAACAACCCGGGTGCAGCCCCACTGTACCTGAACATGGTAGGGCAGTCTCCCACGCAAGGCAAAGGCAACAGATGAGATCCAGAAAGTCCAGCCAGAGACAGGACTGCAAAACTTGTGCAAGGACCCTCTGTAGAAAAATAGATACAGCACAACCCAGAGCAAAGGGCAATATTGTGGGGCTGAGCTTAAATAGAGTCGTGACCCAACAGGTGGGTGGGTGTCGGTGGACGTCCCAGGTGGGGCTGGTTGGGGCAACTGGGGCCTGGCGGTGCAGTCAGGGCCCTGACACAGCTGCACCATCATAAAACACCACCTCCTGGGGTGAGTGTCCTGAAAATTGGGCGTTTCTAGGTGTCACAGGTGACTTGTCTTCTCATTACATCTTGCTTTATGCTGTTGTCTGTGGTTTGGGAAGGAGCAGCACACAAAGCGCTGGTGTGAAGTAGAAGTCTCACAGAGCTGTCGTAGAGCTGAATGCTGCTCGAAGGCTGGAGGGGAACCTCAGGGAACCCTTGCAAGGGACCTGAAGTGCGACCCAGACCAATCTGCTGTCCTGGCCAGGGAGAAACCGGATTGAAATGTCCCCTTGACATACCTGGACAAAAAGCAGCAGAATATGTAGCCTGGCATTAGCCAAAATAGTGTGAAACTGCGGGCTGTGTCACTCTGTCCCAAATTACATGCATGAGGGTAACACACGCCTGCCTCCTGTGGGTGCGTGGACAAACCCTTTTGGGTTGGGAGGTCACCTCCAGGGTGGGAACAGGGACTGCTGCAGTTGCCATTTGCTTGAGGAGACCTGGTGTGTTCTCCAGCATCTCAGAGATCCTGTGTGGAAGCAGCAAAGGTTTTGGCCATGCAGACAGACCTGCTTTTTTAACCCCTCTACCTCTTCACCCCTCTTTGTTCCTTGGGGAACACTCTACATGATTTCTAATAGTTTACAGGAATTACCTAATGCTTGAAAAGCTCAGGATCTCGACCCGTTTAAAAAAAATGTGATTCGGAGTCACCCTCACCATCCTATAATGGGGATGGTAAAGAAGTCCAGAGTGATGATGAGATTCGTGGGATGTCACGGCACAAACAGAGCCTGGGTCTCCTGCTTGCACCCCAGATCCCTGTCCACCACCTGGTTTTTCCTCCCCCCAGGGAGAGATTTTGGGAAGAAAATGGGAGGATATCAAGAAGAAAAGTGCTTAAACCCCCTCTCTCCCCTCTCCCTGACAGCCAGGGTACCGATTATGCTGTTTTTCACCAACCACAATAACATCGTTATTCAACTTGGCAGCACAAGGTGGAGTGAGTGAGAGAGGGAGAGTGTGTGTGGTTGGTATTTTTTAAATCTATCAAACATTTCCCATTCTGCCGATCGCAAACTCCTGCCCGGCCGTCCCCGCTGCAGCATCCCGCGTTGCCATGCCAACAGATGCTGCCATCCCCTGTGCCATGAAGGACCACTCTGCATTTCTGGGGGCCGCAGGCTGGCGATGGGGGTGTGCATGTGCCCGGCTTATGCTGACCCCTAACCAGGGCATTGTTTTTGTAATTTTTCCCCAGAGCTTCCAGTGCTGGGAGATGATTTACCCCCCATCAGCCCCTTTAAGATGTCATTATCAGTGCTTGACTTAATCAGGACATCTCGGCATGAAGAACAGCCTTCTCCTGACCCCTGCACTTCCACTGCGAATTAGATACAATAAAGCAACCAGCTCTTCCACTCCCCACAACGCTCAATCTGCACTCCCCTCTCCTCCTCCGCAAAGCTGGGCAGACCAGCCCTGTGCCAGCACGGTTTCCTTTAAACCGTGTTTAAAGCACCGGCTTCGCAGGGAGATGTCCCGCAGGGCCAGTCAGGAAACAAGGAAGAGAAAGTTTGATGAGCTTTTCTTCTTTCCGCAAGGGCAAAGATGCTTGCAGAGGAGTTGTGGGTGTAGATGTGAGTGCCACCACCAGGAGATAACAGCCTTCCCCAGGGTGTGGGTTGACTCCAAGGACAGGGAAGCAGTGGATCTCCACCGGGCTGTCCTCCCTGCTGTCCCTGGGGGGAAAAAGTGTCAGCATGGCAATGTGAGGACGGGGTACAGGGCTTGGGCTGGAAAAGAAATCTATGGCATGCCAAGCAGCACTTACCTGCGACTGGGAAAACAAGAATTCCCTTGAATCAGGAGTGTCCCTTGCTTTGCCTGCTGGTTACAAGGTGTGGGTGGCTTGGAGTTTGAGGGGAGGTTGGACTAGATGATCTCCAGAACTCCCTTGCAACTGGCCTGTCTATGATTAAATATCTGGGCATCACCATTTTGTTCTATTTTCTCTGCAGAACTGGGCAGCCGTTGCTGGAAGAATTATGTTGGTGGTTTGGAGAAAAACTTCACAGCCAGAAGATGGGATGGTAAGCTGGGAAGCAGGCTGGGAAGTTGCTGCTTCTTCTGGGAGGCTGCTGGCTGAGGCACCCTGTGTGCATGTTCTCTTGGGACACAGGCATACAGCTCTGTCTTGTCTCCTGGGCTTGCCTCTGGAGGTTGTTCTTCTGGTTCTGTCTACAAAGTGCGTTGTCCTCTCCAGCTGTTGAAGATAAGTGGCCCCTGCTTTGGGTAACAGACATTGGAGGAAGGGGATAGCAGAAACACAGGTCACCTCACTTCAATGTGGGTAGTGATGTGCTGTGTCCTCCTTTGAAGAGGACCCAAGATGTGAAAGTCTGGATTTAGCTTGAGCTGTGGGTTATTTAGGCTTTGCAGCACACTTACACTGGAGCCTCCAGGGAAGGCAGCAGTGGGATTCGCTTTTATTCAATTAAAGAAACAAACCAAAATGCACCACTGATTTCTACAAGCCCAATAAGGCTAGCTGCCATCTTTGGAAAATCATGACAGCCAAACGTGCGACCATACCATACCTGTTTTTTAGCCCAGCCTCAGGTCACTTCCTATAGCCTTTTGGTTTGCAAGCGAGGGCCAGAAACTCAAATGAAAGCAAAGAAAAAGATCAAATTTCCAGGAACTGGGAGTTCAGGGTCAAACAGCAGCCTGTGGGAGCATGGCAGAGCCCAGTGAGACCCCTGTGTCAGCACCCACCACTGACCCAGCCAGGGTTTGCTGGGTCCCAGGACAGCATAGCCCAGAGATCCTGCTCACCTGGGCTGCTCTTCCCTGCAGGCCCCTGCCTGCACGTCCCACAAGCAGGCTGAGTGCTGTGGCCATTCCTACTTCCTTTCCCTCCTGGAGGGGGTTTGTACAGAGCAGCATGGCAGGAAAGTTATTACTTCCTCTTCCAGTTGCTTTGTTCTCTTGCCTCCCTGCAGTTTCCTTGGAAAAGTTAATTTTCCCTATGGATTTTCTTCAGATGGAAACACTTCCCCTCAATGGATTTGGTGAGCACAGAAAACTTCAATTTGGAACCTGAATGGAAATAATTTGAAGCATCTTGGTGAAGAAAAAATGAGCACTGAGAAAGCTTCCACCCCTATATCCATACCTTGTTTCACAGTACATATGAGATACGGCCTAGGTTTATGTCAATAGTTTTCCAAAAGCTCTTGTGCTAGCTTCAGCTCACTTTCTACTGTGTTCTGCAGGAGCTGGCACCAGCATAAAGCAAATGTAACATGCTACTAAAGTGTTATGTCTTTGCACTCACTTTAGGCTGGTGCTAGCTGCAGCAGGAGGTGTTGGCTGGTGGAAAATCAGATGTTTCAGCTATTGCTTCAATTATAGATAGCTCTTCCTGAGAAAAGACTTTTCTGCCTGAGAAAAAGGCAGTGGAGTGAGAGGGACAGCAGCCCAGCACGAGGATGGCTGAGAAAGGATTCATCACTTCCCTCCCCCCTGCACAGGGAATATGCTGCAGTCCTCCTCTCTGTCAAGTTTTCCGGGTACTGCTCTTAAAAAAAAGTTCTTTTCCTTATGAAGCTCAGGCTGTGGCAAGGACAGACATGGTCAGCAACACAGCTGACACAGGCAAACTCAGCATGACTGGTGCATGTCCCGGTCTCGCAGCTGCTGCACCCTGTGAGCACCAGCCCCAAGGAGCGCTGCCTCCCCTTACGCTCTCCAGTACGGTGCTGAAGCTTAATTTTTAAAGAGAAAGTAAGAGATTAATTTTGTCAGTACAAAATGGAACTGTTCTGCAGAGAAAAATTGATTTTTTTCCTCCATACTCATGATAGAAGATTGTAATAGACTTTGTTCTGATAAGTGTTGCAGTCCTTATTAGTTTAAATTTAGTATTGCCTCGTATTAGAAATGACAAGAAATGTACAGCTAAAACAAAACATTATCCCGAACATCTCAGAAGCAGCTGTACTTAGAAGAAGTATTTTTGCTCATATTTCCAAACTGGGATAAACCAGCTGCTGGATTTGGGATTTCCTGACAGGTCGAAGTCCTGCTACAACACTCTTTTCAGTCAGGCTGGGTGGAAAAGCATCAAGATGGAAAGAACTGAGCTAAAAGGTTTATCTTAATTATTAAGACTCTAGAGCTGAGCACGGGGAAACCACAGTCTATAGCAACCCTACTACTCCCTCACTGTGTGAGTGTGAACAAGATATCTTGTTTTATGTGTCCCATAGGCAACATGGATGAATGCCTCCTCCTGAGGACACTGTGAGGTAGTGTGGTTACTCTATAAAAATGAAAAGGGGAAGCCAGAAGGTGGCCAAGGGATGCCTGACGTCCTTTTTGCAATGTGCTCTGTGCAGGGGCAGTCTTGTGTGGGGTCAGGGCACTGATGGGGAGGGCTGAGCTCTCAGCCTCCCGCCTGATTCAGTGCTGAAAATGGGCTGAAAGCAGAAGGAAGTGGGCAAACCTCATGTGTGGGGCAAAACAGTACTCCAGAAAATTTCTTTGGGATGTCTGGGGCAGAGGTCTGCAGCCAGGACTCATGGTGTGGTGCTCCAGGTAAGGGGGATTACAGACAACCCCTGGGGAGGGATCAGCAGTGGTGAATGTGTGACCTACCAATAGGCCTGGGATTTCGCAGTGGGATAGGTCTCAGCGTCGCTTTGGTCAGCATGGTGGCCTTCCCCAGGGATCTTCACCTAGGGCTGGCTGTACCCTTTCCTTGCCATCCCTCCCTAAGCCGTAGGTCAGCTCCAGGCAGGGAGTCCTCTCTGGTCTGCATGTTAATGTGGGGAAAGGGATCCCCAAAAGTTGTTGTGGATCAAAGGGACGGACAGAGGTGCAGGGAGAGCTGTGGCTTTGAGAGCAATTATCAAGATCAAAAGCATTTAGTATGAATGGAAACCAACTGCTTTCCTTGCCTGTTTACCCTGTTCCTTCCTTCCTTCCTCCCTTCCTTCCTTCCTGTTATTTCCAGGCAGTTACAGGTAAAGGAAATGAAGATTAGAGTCACACCCTCTGTGCTAACCATGCCTGACCCCTTAGCCCAAACATGGATCCCCTTGGGACCGTTGAACTGGGAGAGGAATCATTTCAGGGATTTGTCTGAAAGGCAGTGTTATTCCCAGTGTAGCCTTGTGTGGATGGTCATCGCTCAGAAAAATTCCCTTAGCCCAAGTCAGTGCAATCAGCTTCAAAACTTGTCTGAGTTCTGCAGGGGTTGCGAGGACAGCAGGAATATGTGAATCCCTTACAGGTGAAGAAACTCTACCGGTGCTCAGAGGCAAACTGCATTTTCCTGCAGTTCTTTGGGTCAAAGCTAGGACACATGTGAAGAAAGGCAGCAGCTGTCCCTGGGAGATGACAGCCATGAGCACTTGCAACTCAGTGAGTGCCCAGATGTCTTTCCTGGGCTCACCTTCCCTCTCTGACTTCTCTCTTTTCCCCTACCCTCAGTTACACTTTCATCTCTCTCTTGGTTCTTCTCCTGTTTTTGTGTCTGTGCCTTGGCTCCATTATTTGTCTCTCTCTGTTGGAGCATGCTCCCCTTCTGTCTGCTACTTGCAGACACATGCAGACACTGTGGCTGGAGATGCTCCTCTCCAGCACAGCCCTGGAGAAGACTTGCCCTGTGCTCCATCACTCCCAGCCTGTTGCCAGGCAACACAGCATCACATGAATTTCACTCCCAAGCTCCAAAATAAACTGTGTATACAGGGGATTTTCCTCCTGTTCCTCTAAAGAGGGACCTGGCAGACACGGGGACTGGCGTGTCTGAGAGGGTGAGGGGTCTCCAGTAGTTGCTGTTGGCTGCTGGCTTTCCTGGGGTGCTGCTCTGCCCAGAGCAGGAAAGCTGGGAGAGAGTGGAGTGGTGAAGGCAGAGAGGAGACACCTGTAACTCCTGCCTGCTGAGACCAGCCATGGGTTCCTTGTCCCCCTTGTGTGGCTTGCTCGCACTTGACATCTACCTCCCACGCTGCGGTCACAAGGGATAGGCAGCAAGACTTCTACCAAACTGCAGGACCAGCGCTGTGTTTTCTGTTACACTGGTTCAGACCAAGGCAGTTTCTTACCAGTGTGAGAGGGAACACAAAGCTCATCTCAGTTGTTTTCTTTTGCAAGGCAGAAGCATACCTAACACACAGCTCCTCCCTTTACCTCCCCATATGCCAGTTTTACACCTGGGAATTCCCACACCGGGTGTTGTTTCAAGGCAGCGACTCCCTCCAGGCACAGACCCACGGGCGGCTGGAAGCCAGACGCTGGGGAGCGGTAGGAAACACTGGCACGAGCCTTGTCTCTCGCAGGGATTTGTTTAACAGGTGCCCCACCTTCAGCCTGCACAGGACTGCAGGTTTTAATCTGGTACTCTGAATACTTACACAGGGGCTTCGTTTTTATGTCTACAGAGTTAATGCTAAAATGACTTCAGAGGTTGAGGCATGACCCAAGCTTACTTGCTGTCAGCAGGCTGATGGACTGTCAGACCTATTTCAGGAGCAAGACACATGTCTCGCTGTCTTCCATCCTATAATGTACAAATTGCATTTCATGACAGCCATATAACACTCCTGAGAGCAAATTCTGGCACAATTATCACCCTTTTCAGGTCATAAAAGTCACTCAGCTCTCAGCCACCTGTTTTAGAGCTGTCAGCCAAAGCCCCTTGCAAACACTGCAGTGGTTAAACACCATGGGAAAGCACACATGAATATTATCTCACATAAAATGCTGAGTTAATGAGAAGCACACATCATGTTCCCAGCAAGAATGTATTGCAAACACCCCGTCCCAGGCAGGAGCGGTCCTAGAGGAAGCATGCCTTTCCCAAAAGAGCATATGTCTTCAGAAAGCACATTTCATCTGTCTTCTCCTGCATTTCCACACTGAAAACTGGACTCGGCATCCTGTCGCCATCACACAAACAAGCCTGCTAGTTCTCTTAGGCATCTGGTCAAAAAGAGAGATCAATTTTGGGAAGTCAGAGACCTCCAAACTGGGAATGGGGCACTTGCACTACCAGTGGGGAACCTCTTGTTCCAGCACAAAATTAAGCGGGTCCTGGTCTGCTCCAAGGAAGCAACTGAACAGAGCGGCTTCCCAGCATGGTGTGACACGGGAAAGCTGCAAGCTGACAGCACTGAGGTGCAGGACTTTCTGCTGCCTTAGTGTCCACGGCCCTGCCTACAGGGATGTACTGAGCTAAATGCTCTACAGACACTGGGACACAGGAATATAACGGCTTTTCCTCAAGGGGGGCAACTGTGGTGTAAATCTCTTTGGACGGAATGGTGACTGGGATTGGTACCACCTGACACTGAGGGAGTTTTTCTGCCCGGTTTTGCACTCCCCACATAAATAATCACCCATGCCTGGTCTCTGTAGCTCAGAACAAAATTGGAGCCTTCTGCAGGACACATAGCACCCGCCTCTCCTCCCTTACTGAAGTATGCTGTACATCTGATCACCAGAAGTGTCAACTTTTCATTCTGAACCAGAGCTATGTATTAAAAACCTCTCTGAAATCATCAGTTAGCTGAAATATCCCAGTGATTGAAAGACCCAAAGAACTAGCCTATGCCTTTTCAACTGCACAAGTCCATTGTCTTTGGGGCTGAGACGCTCTTGCAATGTAGCATTGCTCTGGCTGCACTTCCCTGGATTCTTGATCCCGCACAGAGCTGCCCCTGGACAGACGACCTCCTGGCTCTCAATTTAAACCATTAACTCAGTGATAACTTCTCTTTCTTACTGTCTTTTTTTCCTGTTAATCTCAAAGGTCGTCTTATAAAGGTCCAGGGCTTTTAAATCTTCTACAAAGAGAATACTGTAGTAGTTAAGAAGGAGCAGTTAAGCTAGTATCTACCTCAATTTCCCACCTGAAAAATAAAAGCAGGAATTTATGATGAACAAAGCAGTAGGGTTGTTCCTTCTGTATTCAGTCTTGGAACTCTCAATGCAGTTTTATATTCTCTCCTTCAGCTCTGCTCAGAGTCAAAAGCCCAGATGGGCACCTCGATGTGTGTGACACCAGCGTCTTTCCCTGGTGTCACCGTTGGGGACTTCATGCATTTGCTTCTCTCTGCAGCTCACCTGTCTTTGGGATGCTGCCTTCAGCAATGTGATTACTCCGGCACCTTCTATATGTTACCCTCATGACATCTTCACTTGAAATTGCTCTCCACCCATTACATCACTGGCTGTATTTCCCTGATGTTGTCCAGAGTGTGACTCTGCCTTGGTGACCCCTACCAGCCCCTACGCATGGCCTCTCCTGTGCAAGAGGGCTCTGTTTTCAAACAAGCCCTGAGCCAGTGATCCAACCAGTCACTGCTGAGCAGGAAAGTCGTGGGAGAGAGCCCCATCTGTCTCCAGCCACTGGAGCATTGCCTGTGGAGGATGCCACCATGACTTTTGTCGTAGAATAAAGTACAGACAAGGACTCGGTCTCTCCTGTGTGCCTGGGACACATGAGATGTGGGCTTGACTTCCCTGAGGCTAATGGGAGAATCAAACGCAGGTGCCCCGTGGCATGCAGGAACGATCTCTTTCATCACATTTGCTGGGGCACCTCAGTGCAGGTGGTGGGTGCTGCAGGGCTTTGGAAGGAGACAGCTCCAGGTGGCACCTGTTCTGGGAACACGTTGTCCTCATGGCCAGCGGGGACCAGCAACTGGGTTTCTCAACTCCTCCTGCCTCCTGGGTGATCGTGTTGGGCCCTGGCCCTCCTCAGAGCAGGAGAGCTGCAGGGGCAGAGGGAGAAAGAGGAGCTAAAATCATCCACACTGCCATGTGGTGATCAGGAGTGGAATTTTTTACTCAGTTCCTTGCAAATCATTTCATTGCTTCTTCCAGCACTTTTTATTGGATCTCCATAACTCAGACCAGGAGCTTTGACTCAGAAGGGGGTTTCTCTGCTGGTGTAAATAGGAAGGAGCATCCCTAGGAGCAAGAGGTGCTACACCTACTGAAATGGAGGTGCCTCATAGGACACATGGGCCCAATAGACACACTCTGTGTCAGAGAAGATCTCCATCGTTAACAATAATGAGCAGGGAGGCAATTTTTGGCACTTCTTAACTGTCTGCAGGGGCAGAAGGGCCTTTTCCTTGCCTTGGGCCCTTCACACTGCCAGTCATAATAGGATCAGAAATGCCAGTCCCAAAGGGCATCACTGCTGCTCCTAACCACCATCGTGGAAATGCAAAGAGAAAATATACTCAGGGCCTTTTATGTGCTAAGCTCAAACCTGAGCAGGCCTTTGCCACAGATCAGGAGTTTGTGCTTACAGCCCCGAGGTGAGATATGGAAGCGGGATAAGTCGATGACACACCACTGCAGTAAGCAGGGCCAGGCAGGCTGACACTGCAGAGGAGCTGGCCCTGATCTCAGAGGCAGTCCATAGCCAGGGGACATACAGCCATACATGCATTCACGAGATGACTAAGGCTCTACATCCTTCAACACACATGCAGCAGCAAATTCATGCCTCCCAGGGTACCAAAGCTCCGCTGCGGCTACGTGTAGCCCTAAGGCTGCCCTGCGGACCCGACTCGCCTGCCTTCCCCATCACCAGCCTTCAGGTATGGCTGGAGTAGATTGTCCCTGTGCCACAGGCTCAGCATGGTGTCACCATCACCCTGCAGGTTGTCTGTGCATTGCAGGGGAATGCTGTGGCATGGGGAGACTGGCATGCATAGGGCTGTTCTTCCATTGTAGACATGGGAGATAAACCTCAACAATCACAGCTATCACAACACTTCTTCACACTCATAATCAAAGGACCTTCACTTTAGCATACCATTTTTCAAGTGAAGGAAAGCCCAAACTAGACTGTGTCTGCAGCCTTGTAAGCTAAAAGATAGACTGGAACGGGAGCTGGTGCATGAACTCATCTCCATGGACAATCCTTTCTCCCTTCCCTCCACACTTTCCACCCTCTAGTTACAGAGATTTGAGCACAGAGGAGATACACAACTACATGCAAAGCTCTGCTCACCAGTTCACCCATTCATGGTTCCTAAGAATGGTCAACATTTCCACATATTCTGGAGAAGTCTGCGTTACCTTGCAAAGTAATGAGGATATTAAACTCCTCAAAAATGGGGAACCCTGTATATACACAACATCTTTGGGATATTTCCTCAGGAATATATAACACCTAGCATATGGTGTGTCCAAGCAGGGGGGCTCCCGGGAGAACAAATTAGGTGTTTTTGAGTTAGAGGACACAGAGTTGCCAAAACAACAGTCCCAGCTGTCCAAGCAGTTGCTTGTTGTTGTCAGCCCTGTCAGTACATGGCAGCGACTTGTGGTCTTCTCTGGCGAGCGCCTGAGGGTGATTAGGTGGCCCTGTAATTGCTGATGGAGCATTTGTACTGCAGGATGTCTTGAGGGAAGACCTTTCCTGCTAGAACCTAGAGCTGGAATTGCAAAGGCTCTCTAGCTTGATGAGTTCAGTCCTGGATGCAGCTGCAGCAGGAGACAGAGGCCGTGTGCTACAGCAGGTGGGAAAGCTTCCCTTGCCTCTGCTCTTCTCTGTTTCCACCTCAAGAGGTACACTTCATTTCCTTGAAGGAGGTTTTCCACATTCCACTCAGGAATGCGAACTCTAAGGCCAAATATTTTCCTCCCTTCCTGCAGGGCTTTTATTAAAGTTCTGGTTTAGTCCCTGGTTTGCTTTGCTTTCTCTTGTCATTTTTCTTCTTTAGAAGAACAACCATCTTCTGTTGGGAGTTGTTGGCTTGACAGGAGAACCAGCCATCCTGCCAGTGGGGAGAGTGGACTGAGAAGATTTTCCACCTTGATGGAAAGCCCTTGGGAAAAGCAGCACTTATGTGATAATCCTGATGGCAAGGGAAATAGCTCCTTATTCCCTCCTGCTGTGAGAGGGACACGTGACACCTTCTCGGAGCAGGAGATGACACGGCTAAGTGGTACTGATGGACCTGTATTTTGGATGCTCCCTAGTGCTAGTTCTAATTATGGTATTTCCTAATGTTGGATACTACTGAAATATCTACCCAGAATCCATTTGCTGAGTGCTTCTTCATGCTTGGAGAGGAGGCCTAAAGCATACCTTGGTGCTGGCAAATTTCAGCTTCCCTCTCTTGCCCTGTTTTTGCTAGAGGATAGAGACAATCTGATTCACTGCCTCGCTGCTTTACTTGTTGAAACCCCTCAGGACAGCACTGATCCTTCTCTCCCATGCCATGAACTCACAGAAGGAGGTAGCACACAGAGGAAGACCCAGCGAGTGCTCAACTGTTAGGCACCATGGAGGAAAAAATAAAAAAAGGCAAAAGAAGGCAAAAAAGAAAAAAAGGGAAATTGTACTGTCTCTGGTGGCTGTACACCATACGCTGTGATGTGTAGAGGCTTTTGGCACAACGCTGTAACACCAGCTGCAACTTGGAGTCAGCAGTGGCCACAGGATGAGGCAGCAGGTCAGGGTGTGGGTCTTGCAGCAGAGCAACAAGTAAGAGAGGACTGAAAAGGAATGATTTAATAGCAGAGGACAGCAAATGCCACAAACACAATCCTCCATGGCCTCTTCAGCGTGATTACAGCCACAGCATGTCATCTCTAGCAGCCTCTCACAGCTCTTTTCAGACTCAGAATATGAACTTCAGAAAAACCCATTGCTGGGCTCTCACTGGAGAGCAGACAGCCCCCAGCAGGTGAGGGAGACCCAGCATTTGGGACTTTGGGAGGGGCTCAAGGATGCCCATCTTCTGGAGGGCAGCAAACACACACCTCAGTGAACGTCGTCACTTATCAGTGTGCATCAGTCTTAATGAGACTCAGCAGAGATGGGTGACTAATTCTGAAGCAGTCCCTTATTCATGAACATGGCTTCAGGTAGCTTATTCAAAACCACGTAGCAGCTTCTTTGAATGCGTTCACTGCTAAGCAATCGGCTTCCCAAAGTTTCCTGTTGTGGCTGAGTGGTCAGATAATTCATGTGACATGGTTTCTACTCCTGACTGGGCGAACTTGCAAGCACAAATGTCACCATTTGTGACCATAATTTTTCCTCTTCATGTAGGCCTATGACATTTTCTTTCCACTTACCTTTCTGCCACTAACATGCAATCATAGATGGTGGGAGAGAGCAATGCTAAAGGGCCAGAAAAGGTAGGAGTGGAAGGGCCCCGGTGGGGCTAAATGGGGCCTCTGGTGCCCAGAGCCTTGGCAGAGGCAAATGCTTCTCGTCTCCCCAAGAGCTCCTCTCTGGTACCCAGCAGCTTAATTCAGAATAAGTGCTTCAGAAACAGACTGCTGCCAGGAGCCCTGTGCGCTGGCAGCAGCAGACGAGGCAAATACAATACCTGTACAACAGCCAGCACCCGAGAAGCACTGGGGCAGCTCGTCCCAGACTCGGGGCTCCTGGCGGTACAAGTGTTTGTGGGGAGATCTTTCAGGACCCTGGCATATCCGTGCCATGGCTGGCTGTGCTCTGCACTGCAGACCCAGGCACACCGGGTGAGGCACAAGTGACCACACAGGAGATAAACTGCTCTGTAGAAATGGTGGGACCAGCTGCTTTTCAAGTTGGGATTGAGCCTGACCAAGCACTACCTAGATCTGCTGGGCTGGTTCCTCTTCTTCGACATGCACATAGGGAAACCCTATTGCTTTGGGTTGTCTTCTCAAAGACTTTTAGCAAAGTTGAACCCCTCAGCCACAGGAATCAGGGAGCCACAAGGTTCTGGGGGAGTTTACAAAGCATGTATTGCTCATGACACCAGGGCATGTCGAAGCTTGGGCACCTCCTGAGGGCATACACCCTCAGCAAGACAGTCAGCCCAGCGCTGAGAGCCTAGGAGACAGGTAGTGGCTGCTTTGGGCTACGATGCAGCTGAATAGCACCAGCCATAGCAGGATGTCTTGGTCAAGTCCCTGCATGTAACTGCAGCCTGGGAGGCCACAGTGAGTGGTCTGCAGTGACAACCAGCGGGTAGCATGCTGCGTCCTGGCCCCTGACTGCACACACGCAGACACATTTACTGGCATGTGACAAGTACCACTTATCTGCTTTGGCCTGAGTGAAAACACAGCAGGAGATCACTGCTCTGAGCTTAACTCATGGAGGTCTGGAGGCACAGGGGTGGTTTGGGCTCCAAATCAAGCAGAGATCATTTTCCACCAGCCAGTGAGAAGACATTTTCCCCTCCTGTTCTAGCACAGCCTACCTATAGATGCAAAACCTTCCTGGAACCCTCCTTTTCCCCACAAGCCTCACTTGCTGGCTGCCCCCAGGACCTCCCTGCTGTGACAGCAACCTCAGGTGAGGTGGCCTGAGCTGTGACACCAGGACTGTGCATCACACAACCCAGGTTTTCCTTGTTTTAATGTCTCTGCATCACAACAGCTCAGTCTGGCCTGCAACAGGGAAGCTCTTCAAAATGGTTACTCTCCATCCCCCTTTTTGGGAAAAGGACATAGAGAGTTTGCAATCTGTGGTGTGCCTCTGATGAGGAAAGCATGAGGAGCCATACCAAACATGAGGGAAGGGAGCATTATGAACCCCAGAGCCAAGGATTTGCCCAGCCAGGGCTGGAGCAGACCTCCCTGCAGGGAAGAGGAGGGCGAGGGTGGTGCCCGGCAGCGACGGTGCATTGCCCTGTGCCTCTTCAGAAGCATTTTGCACCTCATCCTGCCCAGCTGCAGTGACACATCTGCCCTGCCCTCTTGGCCCAGAGAGCTTTGGAGACCATTCACACAAAGGGGTCAGCCAGTGCCAGGGGAGGCGAGACTCACCTGCTCATGCGGTCTGCTCTGAGCTGCCAGGCAGGTACAAAAGAGACAGCATGAGGGATGGTCCTGGCCCGAGAGCTTGGACATTTCCTCCTTGAGCCACAGCTTCTGCTCTGCATTCAAAGTGCTGCTGGATCTCTTCTTTTTCCTAGGAAAATATCCTCCATGGAAATACATTACTGCACACCTGATGCAGAGGTGTAGAGCTCCTTAATTATATTACTTTTTAAAGGTAAAGCTCAGAAGTTCACGCACAGGGGATTGTGCCTGTGGAGATTTCAATAGTTGTTACCATTTCAGCAGGCAAAGCCACACAACCAGGAGCTGATTCTCAGTGGCATTTCTGGAAGTTCCAGCTCCCTTTTCCCACAAACTGCATTGTACCCATAACACAGCAGCCTCCAGGGAAAGCTGAGCATCCCTGCTGAGCTGGGCTTCCCTGACCTGGGGAAGTCTCCAGCCTCACCAGAGGCTTCAGATCTTCCCCAGTGACCCAGGAGGAAGCTACCAGGCCACTCTGTCCCACGGCATGGAGACATTCTCAGTAAATCCCCTTCTTTTTTATTTCTGTGGCTGCAGGAAGAAGCTCAGCCTTTGCTGATCTCAGTATTTCAAGCAACCACAGCACCCATCAGCGCTTGCAGCTGAGCTACTCTTGTCCAGGCTCATCCCCCAGCTTGCCAAAATGCAATCACCTTTCCCATCCTCTCCCCTGTTCTCACCTCCCTGGAAAAAAAAAAAAAATCCCCTCTGCAAGCCAGCAGGGGTTAATGTTGTCAGCCATGACGTCAGGATCCCAATTTGTCCGGAGAGTCCCCCTCCCCATCCACAAACTCCTTCTCTCCTCCCCTCCTCTTGTGACTTTGCAATGAGCAGCAAAACTCCACAGGAGCTGCGGCAACAGCACTAGGGAGACATCCAGTCCTCCCTCGGAGAGCAGCTCTTTCCACAGACAGGGATTTATTTATTTTCTACACATGCATGCATGTATGTATTTATTTATTTAATGGGTTGCATTTATTTTTCCTTTTTTAACCCTTTCAGAAAAACCCCAAACCTTCCAAGTGACGAGCCTGAGATTTCCCTAAAATAAAATAACTGCACAGTGGGGTTGGGTTGCTTCCTCTTCCCCCTCGGAAAATAAAGAGGGAAGGGGGAGCAAGTAGGTAAAATCCAGAATAAAATCATATTGCTAGATAACTCACACCTCCCCCCTCACACACACATACACACACACACACTCTCTTTCTCCTCCTCCTCCTCTTCTCTGAAGGTGGGTAGCAGGAGCCATGCAACATCTGCAGAACCGGATGGCAAAAGAGCAGGAGGAAAAATAATCCAAGTGGAGCGCTCAGGGGACACTGAGTTCTTTTTTTCTTTTTCTTTTTTTTTTTTATTTTTTTTTTTTTTTCTTTTTTTTGCTTACCTGTGAGTTTCATT
>Ga0181612_125881_pt1 | contig 18502 bp, 4 predicted proteins | sample HoacroProtozoa21_FD_119630 | JGI IMG/M metagenome (GOLD analysis project Ga0181612, IMG submission 119630) | Hoatzin crop microbial communities from Cojedes, Venezuel. Combined Assembly of Gp0051906, Gp0051904, Gp0051908
ACTGTTAGATTAATTTTTTTCCTCGTTACAGGACTTACTTGATGTTTTCCTTGATGGCTCTCCAAAACAATTGGTATGAAAGATAAGTTATGTGAAAGCCCTTTCATTACAGTACACCTATATTTCACGGCAAGAGTGGCTGGCAAGCACAAGGTCTCTCCTAGCTGAACCTTCCACGGTCCACCGTGTTTTCTTGTGCAAGATTCAAGTGGAATTACTTCTACTGTTTTTCAGAATGAGAATATAAATATAGTGATTTCAAAATCTTTTTATCAAACTCATGAAACTCCCAAAACATTTGGCTTAATGTTTTTGTCTTTCAAAAGTGAATATCCAAAATGTGAGCAGAAAACACAGAAGACACTTTGCAAATACATGTTGTAGAAACTATAAAGTATCAATGTGAATAGAGAGCTTGCAATAAAACAATATGAATTAAGGTTTTTGACATCGTGTCTTGAATGAAGAAACTAAGATGTATTATCAACTTTTTAACTATGCCTTCCCCAAGAAAAACACCCATTACTGGGGTTTTTTGTTTACTTGTTTTGGGGTTGGGTTTTTTTTTTTGCTAGGAGAAGTATCATTAAAGAGCTACTAATACATTTCAAGCAAAGCTATTAAGAAAAGAAACATACTGACAACCCAAATTAGCGCATCCCACTAAATGAACAATGCTGTAAAACAGATTCTGAACTGATACACCCCAAAACTAGGCGAGGGCATATTCAGCCACATCACAGACACACTGTAGAGTCAACAAAAAGAAAGAGCTGTTACAGCTGAAACCTTTGTTACAATTTTTGGCTGCATACTAAGAATCCAATCGAACTCCCCTTCAGACCAGTAAAAACAGGCTAGAACCGTGAATTGTACTGCTGCTGAGACACCAGGCTTTAACTTCATACAGACTTTATGGTTGGTTGAACGTTCGGTGAGCACAGCACGTGTAAAACCAGCTTCTTTTATCCTTACCTATACATCTCCACTGTAAGACTACTTCAGGTAATCTAGTACATTTAGAAGTGAAACTACTGAAAAGTATTTGCCTGTGCATTTAGTCTATTATTCAAGTTTTTTAATTATAATAATTATTACTAATAGGACCTACAACAGAAATCATAAAACAAAAATTTTCCAGTCACCAGGTGGTATTAGCAACTAACATGGATGGCTTCAGCTTGTGAAGGACAGCACAGCACGAGATACAGTACTTGGGAGAGACATGGAAATTAATTTTTCAATTAAGGCAAAACCCATAAATTACATCACCTTTCAGACCTTACAGGCTTGCACTGGTTTTTCAACTGTTATTATTATTTTGGTAATTAACTTGTAATTTATCAAGGGAATATACCCTTCTGACCCTGCATGACGTTTGCTGCTAAGGCAGGAATGTGTCTAAATTTGTTTACTATAGACAACACATAGGATAGTTTTTCATAATAATAAAAAATACGAACATAAAGCAATACATCTTGTTCAAATTTTATTCACTGAGAATCATTTCCAATTTAGACCTCAAACGAAAGGAACTTACCAGCTAGAGCATACATGGTCTCGTTTATGTAACTCATGGTGGTTTAGAAATCTAGCAAAGCTGTTCTGATATTAAAAGCAACAATGAAGGGAAGTGGTTAGTCAACTAGCTGGTTCTGTTATTCCCTCCCACTTCTTACAGCAGTACCTAACTCTGTGGGTTCATAATTCAACTTACCATCCGAGTTTTTGTGGGTTTTTTTTTTTTTTAAAAAAAAAAAAGCACCAGACCAATTTTGCAGGATTCTTACAGTATTTCAAACCAGATGTTCAATACCTATAGCCAGAACAAGATACCAGATACAGCAGCCAAGTAGTAACAAGCTCTGCTTCTTTGGAGAGGAAAAAAAAAATATTTTACCTAAGAGCAGTTTTTTGTCACTGCTGCTTTGAACTGAAGTTAATAAAACGCAAACCATTCTGCATTAGTGGGATGGAAGAATAAATTAGCTGTATACATCAGCAGTTAAGCTACCTAACAGACTTGATCTAGCCGACCTTGGACTCTTTACAGACAGCAATTTTTATTGCAAACTCCAAGCCAGAATGTGTCACACACCACAGAATACCATACTATATTTAGGTAAGGAAAACCAACCAAATAAAAAAACGAAAAAACCTGCAACCCACCCCGCTGCTGGCGCTCTTCCAAGAGGCAAAACCAAACGCAAAAGGGTCAGGTGCAGCTATGCAGCCCGCACTCCCACCTACCCAGGTCAGTCAAGATTTTGAAACCAGACCAACGCTCTCTCCACCCGCAACCAGTGCCACCAGCAGGAGCGTCACTGCGTTCTGGTTACGGTCCCGGCTGTCCCAAGGCAGAGATCCCTTCCAGCAGGCACTGAGCGCTCCACGTGAGCTCCTGCCATATCCCCCCCAGTCCTCCTCACCCCGACCCATCACTCGCCGATTATTCCAACACCACATGCCACACAGAATTTTGCTAGTTAAATCAGAGGTGAAAAAACAGCAACCTATCAACTTCTCAAAAGCAGCGCTTCCTTGGAAGAGGAGTGAGATTCTCCTGGTCTTGTGTTTTAACCCCTGCACAGGTGCTTACACATTTGTACAGAAATATGGGATGCTATCTAACAAAATATTAGTATTTTGTAATCACTTCATATGGATGAAAGTGACTAAGGATAATGAGAGAAAAGAGCTAAAAATGACAGTTATTTTTAATGAAATATGTTTCATTTTTGTCTCAAAGCCATGTTTGTAAGCGTATTTTCATATGTGCACTGTATACTTCTTCATTTCAGGTAACAATCTGGTTCTCTGGGATTTATTTCAAATCGCAGTTTTAGTGCTAAGCCATGATTTTTTTCTAAAATACAAAGGTTAAGAGTTCCTTTTACATGTGGTGTTAACGCAATCTCAGTGTCCTGATTTAGTAAGGTCCTTTAAACACAGCCAAAGAATTCCCACTTTTAGCAACACTATTTGAAAAAACAAGACATCTTCCTTTGTTTTTGTGCATTAAAATAATATAAACCAGATTAAGACAAGTTGATTAAAGCCAAGCCACAGAATAGCCTGGGTTTATCTTTACATTTGTGGTCTCATGGTTTACTCAATGCCTTCCTTTGGCATTTTCAAAATACATCAAAGATTTAGTGCCTAAACAATCCACCGTTTTGGATGTTTTGAGTCACTTGACATAATTCATAAGCTAGATCAATGTTCATCTTCTGTCCCTTCCAAAAAAACCCCACACCAAAATATCGAGATTTGAGTGAGGCCACAGGGAATCGCACTCTTGGTGTCCCTCCCTCTGCAACACATGCGCTGCCCAAGCCAGCAGCCTACAGAAGGTCTCTTGCTTTCGTGAAAGAATGACCTTGCCACCACCCAACAGAGACATGGTCGTACTTCACATGCTCTCACATGTTTCTTTCTTTCTTCCATCCATCGGGATTGCCCATCTAACACAATCAACAAGCTACACGTAAGAATTTTCAGCATACCCAACAAAAGTCCACCACATGTACATCACCATCCTCTTTCAGGGCACAACAATTTTAATAGCATTCTTGTTGCGTCTTCCCAGTAAAAGCATTCAGCTGGATATTGCCAAGCCCCACCTGCTGTAGCTTGATAGTGCAAAAGACCTTATAATAGTACTATTAATTTCTTAAATACTTACTTACTAAACAGCCTCTATGGAACCATTTCCCCTCTCCTGGGAGGAAAAGGAGACAGGATCTGGAGACAAAGGGACCCTCCAGGACCTGGTGAAAACTTAACTTGTAGAGGTTATGAAAAAGGACTTCACTTAGTAGGAGTAAAAATGTGGATTAGGTTACGCTACTTGGTTTTGAAACAATTTCATGGTATAGTAAGCAAATATTTCATGTTTATAAACACATCACACTAACTGCTGTGCCTTCCCCCATCTGCCTATTGAAACACTGTCCCATAGTTTCATTTCCTTGACGGTTAGAACATTTATGGGATTTCCAACATATATGTACTCATAGCTGGTCTGTTACCACTGCTTCTTAACACTGAAGCTGTCCTTTGGCTTAAGGACAGCTTTTCCCTCCCTTGCAATTGCTGCACTGGTGCAAAGACATCTGAGTCTGATAGATCTGGAGCAGTTGTGATGGCTTCCCATCACGCATATTCGGGGAAATGGGGGGTGGGCAGGCAGGTGAGTCTTTAGCCATGTTACACATGCCAAGACAATGTGTTCTATTTAGGCTTTTTAATTACTTCTTTTCACTACTGAAAAAAATTGCTACACTGGCTCATCCAAAGTCGAAGTTATTCTCATATTTTTAGCATGTATTGCTGTATCTATGTGCCATACACACTCTGTGAAATGATCATTATCCATGAAAACAATTTTCTCCTTCATGCCCTAAGGTATTTATAATTTTTGCATGTCCATTGAAGTGGAGAATTTTCCTCTCTTTCTGCACACTACAGAATTTCTGTCAACCTAGTCCTTTAAAATATATAAATATATATTTGAATTACTAGAGTTACTGAATGCAAGTATTTCTTAATGTAGGAGATTTTCATCATTTTTTAAACATCATCATTTAAAAGAATACTCAATTTTTAATTCCTTGCTATGCGCAACATCATATTCTGCTTGTTATTTGTGAAATGAATGGCACATTATGTGATTCCAGTAGAGAATTATATTGTTTCCCTTTCATATTTTCTCCATCCAGGGTGCACTGCCTTGTTATTTTCCAAGTGTTTGTCATGTTTACTGCACAGACACTGGTCTTCAGGTCAAATATTCCAAAGGCTTCAAAGGCAGGAAAATCACTGTTCAAGGTGACAGACTAATAAACAGGCATTTAGAAGGTAGTTTAAAAAAAGCAAAGATAACCAAGTGCTAGATGTGATAGCACAGTCCCAAAAATCCCCACTTGGATCTTCTACTACTGGCTACATCGTGGAGCAGCGCTACTACAAACACTACGCATGGAAAAATAAAAAGAGTCAAGGAAATCACAAGATTTCTACTTCAGAAGATCATCGAGGCATCATCACTGCCTGCACACTTTCAAGACGCATTTATTCAAACAAAGAGTCAACCGAAGCATTCCCATAAACACGAAAGGGGAGCAGTGCTTTATGCATACTAACTACATCCCAAAACCAAAACACTACACTTGCATTGCCCTCCGAAAAGTAGCGCTCTGATTATCTCTAGTTATTAAACAAACAAACTATTATTCAAAACTCCATGAAAAGCTTTCAAAGTTTTTCCTGAAGAACCACAAATCTGGGGTCTCTGGAACTCAGAGAAACGAAGTTGGAGATCCTGTTAGTACACCCTGTGTGTGACTCTCCTCCCTGTCTGCTTGTGCCTTTCTACAGATTATGAGACAGCATGAGACAGTGCAGCTACTTAAGTAAGAAGAACAGAGCTAAATTACCAATGCTAGGGATTGCATCACATAAAGAGGATATCATCTTCTTCTCTAGAAGAAGCAACTAAAAAATTCTTTCAATAGCTGCTGAATTCTCAGCATTCATTTGTAAAGTGCCTTATGAAGAAACAGTAAAATTTAAAAATTGATAGCAGATATAAGTTACTGTACTGGAGATTGTGCAGGAGCATAAAGCTCTCTTCATTAGTCGCGACATACATAACTAATATGTATGCCACATGGCAAACACGCCAGACATCAGGGCACTCCACACATTTTGGTACAGTTAACTATAGTGGCTACTACTCTACTCATTCTACTTCTACACGTGCAAATGCTGTTGTGTTTGCTCAGACGTTTCTACTAGCTTAACACCACCACAGCAGAAAAAAAAAAAAATAGCTACATGTTTCATTTTGAAAGACAAAACATGATAAAGCAGGAAAACTTTTGGTTTATATGTTAAATATCTATTTTTCTTCCAGCATAACTTAACTATGCAAGTATCAAGCCAATTTCTAAAAACCACCCTTGCTCTCTTGAGAAATCATTAAAGTTCTCCTTATTTAAAACAAATACAAATACAAATATCTAAACTGTTCCAACCCCCATTTAGACCAGTTGTTACGCATTACAGAAATTCCTTGAGGAAGTGCAACTTTTACAAATTTGGACAGCTTGTTTCATTTCCCTAAGCGGTTTCTTTATAATATCTTTGCCTAAAGGGCAGGGGGAAAAAAAACCCAGCAGAATCTAAAAAAAGGTGTTTATATGGACCCAACAGAAATGGTGTCTTTTTAAAACTGACCTTTTGGTCCATTCAATGGACTGAAAAGTCTCCTAATTAATTTTCCAGTCCTAGGGCTGACCACCCCAATGTGTGTGCCGTGTGCCACAGTGTAGCCTTTGGGTTAGAGAGAAGACTTTGCTTTCCTGGGAAGTTTCTTCAAACGACAAAACTCTTCCAGTTTTTCTGTTGCCAGCGTCCCAGCAGCGCTGCCTGCAACAGCCCTGCCCAAGGCTGAGAGCTCCGCCAGAGAAAAGCCTGAGAATTATTCACATTGCTGCAGAATCAACCCCCACTGTCCTTTTTAAGACCACCTTGAGTCTTCTCCAACACACAAAGACTCTAAGACTAAATAAAGCACTAAATTAAATGAGAACCCTCTTTATCCTGTTTCAGGTTAAACAAGAGCAAATTTACTTTAGAAGGAGTATTTTCAAAGTGTAGAAGACAAATGTAACTTGTGTCTGGATCGCTGTTTGTACAGGTCCCTCAAGCTGTTGCTGGATGGAGTCACTCCAAGAAGGTTCAGCACTGCCTCCTCACGAGTGATCATCACAAAACTAGCATGCGTCTCTCTTCTTACGTTACTCCTGTTCCACAGCCAGAAAAGAAACTGTATTTTGTAGATATTTGTTCTTATATTGTAGATTCTCATTGTGAAAAGACCCTGAGCATGCTGGAGCTTCCAAAACTGTTTTAGCTCATTGTCCTAGACAATGCTTTCTCTTGTGCTCCAATATCTCGTTACCTTTGATTACGCAATCTGGGCCACTGCTCGCAGTTGGACTTAAAAAAAACAAACAGATGACCAAAGCATCATATGTCAAGCTGTCACAAAGGATTGCACATTTGAAGTAAAACTCTTGAAGTGAGCTTTACTATTAATTTTAAAATATAGCTTTTTGCAAGTTTTCCTACATACACCCATCAAAACACAGAGAGATCAACACCTCATGCACAAGACCAAAAAAACTGATAACAAAAGCAAAATGATTTTCTACCTAACATGCAGCATTATTTCATTTGAAAAATGCTTATGTAATGAAAATCAGCCGTTTCACACCTGTCCACAGGTATCTGCGTGTGAAATACCACCTTTTGTAACATTTCTTGTAACAGCTCTGCATTCTCCACGCTTACACACGTGTTGTGCCTCGCAACACATTCCAGACGCTTCCTTTGCTCTCAGTGTGAAAGATGGTAACTCAAGCATTAAAGGCTGTTTATGATACCACTGCTAAAAATGACTGTCACAGGATGCTAAGAGTGAAAAAACTTTAAACAAGATTAGATCAGACAGGATGAGATCTTTTGCCCTCTCACTCTGCACATTTCAGAGTGCGCAGCAACTATGGAAATAAGCCAAAATACTAGCACGTACAAGTCAAATCAGACATAATTTCTCATTGAAGACTACACATTTCAAACAAGGTCAAAAATACTAAAGTGGGCTTCCAATACCCTTTTAAAATCTCCTTGAACTTCTAGACGAAATACGAAAATATGAAAAAAGGCAAAACAAAAAGCGTTACAGATTCGGCACATAAAGTACTTGCAGCAGTACTTCAAAAAAACTCATAGCGATTTTTTGCATTCACCTTTAGTCGCTTTTAAGGTTTCCGTTTTTAGCTTATGTATTCCAGATATAGCAGTCCAGTGTTTCAAAGAACTTAAAAATAGACTCTTGAACTGTGAGTCAGAAAAATAAAATATATATAAAAAAAAATATCTGGTCAATTTGAAAAACATTGACCTGATATAGCTGGAAAATCTACATTTGCAGGAGGGAAAAGTTGTGCAGAAGACAGCAGACTCCAAGTCTGTTATTTCAGTGTGGGTGGGGAGGGAGATAAAGGACAAGTGTTGCTGCATAGATTCTACAACTATTCTTCATCATGTTTTTAACATATGGCATGGATGCTCAGAGCTCCGAACGAGGAGCATTTTGGATGGAGCTTTTTTTAAAATCACAAGAATAAACAAGTAAAATAGAGTACTAGGAGCGTCTCTACAGAGGGAACACCACATAAACCACTTTGCTCCTCCTTATCAAAGCAAAGTATCTTCCACTTTCACACAAAACCTGGTATCAAAACGGTCAAAGAGCATACTCCAAGTGTTGATCTTGGCCCGAAGACCTCAACAGAATTACTCCCAAACTGCCCAGGTTATAGGTTACCGCTATAGCAGCTAGCGGTATTTTTGTATCTGCCTTTTTGCCAATAATTTACCTATTATTTAAGTTTCCAGACTGCATCTGAAATCTATATTAGGATGAGATGTGAACACATATCAGCTGTTCCTCTGCATACTTATTTTCACAGAAAATAAACCTGGGTATGCAGCCCAGCCAGAACCGCAGCACGTTACCAGTAAGTACCCATGGAACAGATCCCAGATATACAGAAAGATCCTTAAATTCACTAGGATTTGTTTTTTACTTTACCTTTTATTATTAAAACACAACTCAAAATACCAAATACACATCTGTGCAGTAAAGGTTTAACAGCAGAAAGACTCTTACCTCCTGTACTTCCCTTTCTCGGCACTACTTTAGATACAGAGATGACTGCTGGCTCAGAAGAAAGTGACCTCCCTTTTTCAGGGAATCGTAAACGCAAGAGCTAAAGTTACTATATTTACTTTGTCTCATACTTGCAGCATTACAGAGAAAACATCTGAAAAGAACAGAGGAGGAAAAGTCCATAAGGATTCTTTTTCTCCTTTTTTCTCCTAATACCTCAGTAATTTTCTATCTCACTTTTTGAACCTTCCTTTAGTTCTTGTTTCTCTCCAGGAACAGCAACACAGGTAGTTTATGCTGACACTAAGCAGATCAGGCTGATCACTCAGTGACTGAGGGGTAGAGAGAGAAAGAGAAACAGTGAAAACACATATATATTCAGTGACAATATGCCTAATGCCAGCTGAGTTCTTAACCTTCCCTTGGCTTTTTCTCCTAAATTATCTATGTCCCTCCTTCGCCAACATTTCTTTCTCCTCAGAAAGGAAAATCCTGCATGAACACACCTTTCTTACAGACAGCAAATGACAGCAAGTGGCATGTAGATTTTTTAAGTGCAAGCAGTTCTGAAAAGAAGAAAAAGATTTACTCACAAATCAAAAGAGAACTGATTTTTGCTTTGCCAAGACTGTCGTAAGGTCTAATATTTTCAAACTGGTACCCCCAGAAAAGTAAAAATTTTAACAACAAAGCTATTATTTTGCAGAATTACTCTTGAAGCTTTCAAAGCTCAGTCAGCTTTACATTGACTATGAGGAGCTTGACAAGCAGCACAGCTCTACAGGGATTTTATTTGGTAATGCATTAGCTTCTAGTTATTCCAAATCTAACTGCAGCTTTATCATCTAATCTCTTGTCCTGCTCATCAGAATGACTTTTATGTATGCCAATCTCTGATTGTTTAAGGAGAAGCTTAAATAAAAGAAAAAAAAGCAGGAGAAACATTTAAAGGTAGAGATTTTGAGGATTTGGTGCCAACTTGCACTCTTCACTTCTTTGTAAAGAAACTCCTCCCTTCCACAAAATAGAGCAACTTCTGCGGAGAAAAGTTTTAATCCTCACAGCAGTAATTCATCGCAAACAAATTTTGCTAATATCTACTGAAGCATGGAGAATTTTGAATAATATTTCACAAGTGATTGTACTGGAAAAATTTTCCAGTGTCTAAGCACCTACACCTAACTGCTCTCTCAAGTAACCTGAGAATCTGTTTCAATGTTCTTAATTTCTAATTCCAACTGGAGATAGCTGCATTTGGTTGTCAGTGTCTTTAAATAGTAAGCAAATAGTACAGCTCTGCAATGTACCTTTCTTGGAAGAAATAAAAAGCCTGCAATTATTACTGTATATCAGTGTGCACTCCAATATAAAAAGTGCCGATTATCTGTACTGTTACAGGCTGCAAAATGTGCACCTTTAAGGCAGTACAGCAATTTATCAATGATGGTGCTTCTTTAAATAGCTATGTTAGAAGAATGAATATTAAAAAAAACTTTTAATGGCTGCGTCTACAGAAGACTTTGTGGCACTAAGCCACGGATCTTTCTCATCTGAAATTTATATTTAGACCCGTAGTTTCTTTTATCTGTATACCAATTTCTCATTGTTACAGAACATATGCTCTTCCTCAAAATAACTTACTATTTTTGTACTATTACTCAGCCACATACTTCCACAAAGCTGCAAGTGTTACTTCAGATAAACTTAGCAGCTTTTTGGCTAGTTTCCATATTACTTTAATGACAGAAAAAAAGACTACCTAATGAAGTACGTCCCTGTACCCTCTCCACCAAATTTGAGTTTGCTTTAAGTGACGGTAACAAAACCAGTTGTTTATCAGTCCCCTGTCAACCGGTGGGGATGGAGGCAGGGGGAAAGGACAGGTTCGTGCACATTTCCCTTCTGCTAGAAGTCCTTTGGACAGGAACGGTATCATATCCTACCTCTCTGTAACTCTGAAGACTTTTTCTGCTATTGTAAGAGCTTCTGAATAGAAAATAGTAGCAGTCCAAATTGTATCTCATTAAAGGGTGGATGGAAGAGAATGTTTAACATCCACAAGATTTAGCAATACTGTTCACAAATCTGATAAGCATCTTTCTAAATCTTTGAGTTGATACATTCAGCTACAGCAACTTACAATTTCAAATGCTTTAGACAAATTACCATTGCCTCACTAACTGCTATTCAGATGTTATACAATCTTTGAATTTAATAGCCATACTACATACATGCATTTTTGCGTCAGATTTCCCCCCCAGCCACAATAAGATATATTTCAGCAACAAAAAGTCTTCTTTTACGTCTAGAAGCAATTTAATACGGTCAAAGATACATGCTTTTTGCTATGTATTTTTTAAAACACAGATACTCCACACACTTCATACAGAAATAAAGTATTTCAGCGTTCTTCAAAAGAAAGTAGCAGCTTGTTTCCTACAGGATTTGAAAAACAAATTGACAGTCTCCCTTTGCATTTTGATCATTGCAATAGATTCAAATTTGTACAGATATGGAAAAAACAGGAATTTAGCAAGATACAATACTACTAGCTAAAACATGTTTCTCTTCTATTCTAAGTATAGACACATTTCTTATGAACTATATGCTTTCTTTTCTGTCTTACATAACTATTTGAGGCCCTATTATGTGGAGTTTAGCCATATAAAGTAATACATCCTCATGCAAAAAATCTCATTTGTTCAATCACATCATTCGTACATATTCTACCCAATACCGCCAAAATCTTTAGAACCAGAAACTTATTATACAGGCAGATAAATAATTTCTAATGTAAAAAAAAAAAAAAAAAGATACTCTAACTTAAACTAACTTGGACCCAAGTAATTTACTGAATTCTGATTTTATAATGTTAAGCCTAAAAAGGCCTTGCTAAATTTAGCGACTTTGGGTCACTGACCTTCCTCTGTAGCTCCTCCCTGAGGAAGCTATTAAGTGTCTGTCCTGATAGATGTTCAATGTGTTTTGAAGAACTTGCATTTAAATAACCAGAGAGTTTCCATTTGTTTGGGGATGTTCTGAGAGGAAACGCACCGCTTTAAAGAATTGCTTGAAGCTACAGCAAAAAATGTTCTGGACACAAGAATTCTGAAAATCGGTTGCAAATGAAGGTGCTTCATCACACAGTGATTGTCTCATACACTGGTTGCACAGCTCCAGTCCAGCAGAGCCCCAGTTCATTGCATAGTTTCAGGACATCCAACATGAATAAATCATCTACAAAATTTTCTGAACTTACTTTCCCTTAAGTGCATCTTATCACTTTTTAATTTCAGTGATTTTTACTCTATTTTCCCTACAGTCCTCAGAGCTGACACTTACTACCCTAGGAAAAAATTATCCTAAGCTGTTTGTGATCATATATGGAACTGCTAGGACACAACCGAGTTGTGAGGGAAGCAACCTCCAGCTGGAGAGCACTGAAAGAACTGAGAAGGGAAATACACCTTCCCCTGCTCCAGGCAGAACTAAAAGAGAAGGTCTGACCAGTTCAGGGTGTTAGCCTCACATTTAGCTAACAGAAACGCAACTACTCTTAGATAAATATATTTCTACTAGCACTGCTGTTATCAATGTTAACTCTCCAACAAGCTGCCCTTGCAAAGCTTTCCATATCTGTTACACAACTCCTGCTAAGGACCACTCTGTGCTACACAACCCGGCGGGATGCAAAAAGCTCCAGGGAGGAAGCTGGGGCTGTTCACCAAGAAGCAGGGAGGGACAGCAGTAACGTACCGACCTTCTGCTTTCACTCTTCCATATTCTACTGCATTCCATGTGCTACTGCTAAGTAAATTACTTGGCTTATTTCAACTAGCAGAACAAAAGCAAAAAGCGTAATTGCCATGCAATGGTTTAGTCATCAGAAATCCACCCTCTCTTACCAAGTTATCCTGACAGTTTATCTGCTTGGGAGTCAAGTAACTGCCCCACAGCACAGCAGGACCACTGTCACTTAACCCACCCACAGCCACACAGACATGGCTAATCCGGAGTATCCTCTGCCCCTCTGTACCACTCTATCTCATGTTGGAAAGCTAGTATGTTCTATTTTCACAGAAGAGTAATATAATCACAAATTGCAAACTAAAGTCAAGTCTACATAAGATGGTTTTGCTGCTATAGCGCTACTGGCTAGCAGAATCACTCTTTTCAATATTAGACATTAATGGATAGTTCAGAAAAATTTCTTTAACGCTGTAGCATCTCTGCTGGGCATGTTCTGATCAAGAAATACTTTATAAACCAAAAGGAAGCTCCAACAAAAATACAACTAGCAGCAAGACAAGAACATGATGTTTGTCTACATGTACGTGAAAGATCTTGTAGCCTGACATGGGTCCAATTGTAAATTAATAAATAATAGAAGAAAAAGTAATAGGGAAAACAATTAAGCAATCTGACCTCTGTACACATCAGACATGTTTGAATCAAAGTTTGGTTTGAATTTAATGCATTTCATCAAGAAAAAAATTCAAAACATAATCAACAAAAATTCCAGATCGCAAGTTGTTTAAAAGTGTCCTGGTCCACTTTGAAAGAGCTAATGTTCAGTTACTGAAACTATTCATTATTCAAAGGTAATACAGCTGTACATCTAAGAGAGCCTTCAAATTTCTCAGTACTGATTTGTCAGTTTCTTTGCATTAAGTCATGATGAGCTGAGCTCGGTTTATTTCTTTTTAAATGAATGAACTACAAAATATCTTAATTTAAGAATTCAGAAGTCAACAGAGATAATGTGCAACAACTTCAATGAATTTTTAGTAGAGACAGCAGTGACAGGACGAGGGGTAATGGTTTTAAACTAAAACAGGGTAGGTTTAGGCTAGATATAAGGAAGAAATTCTTTACAATAAGGGTGGTGAAACACTGGAACGGGTTGCCCAAAGAGGTAGTGGAGGCCCCATCCCTGGAAACATTCAAGACCAGGTTGGACAGGGCTCTGAGCAACCTGATCTAGTTAGCAGTTGCAGGGGGGTTGGACTAGATGACCTCTAGGGGTCCCTTCCGACCCAAAACTTTCTATGATTCTATAATTGTTAAATGAAGTATAAGATAAGACCAATATCCTGTCTACATCAATAATCACAAGCAGACATCCAGGGAAAAGCAGGAATTGAACATGTAGGATACTCCCCTGAATACTCTTCCAGACTCCACATCTTTTCCACTCAAGGAGCTTTCTGAGGCAGACATGATCGTTGTATACTGAAAAACCTTCACACATCTCTCCCCATGTACTTGTCCAGACTCCACTTAGACCCAGATTAAAAAAAAAATCAGCACCAGTAATATCTTCAGCAAGGCTTTCCACCACTGTTGCTAAAAAGAGGAAACCTTTCTTTGTTTTGAGCCTGCCTCCTAGTAGCTCCATTTGATACCTTTTAGTTCTTCCAGAAGAGACAGGAAACAATTAATCCTTATCAACCTTCTCCCACACTGTTTATGAATTTGCAGACGTCTACCAAGTCCTACTAAACTGTCTCTTCCCTGATACAGAAGCTCTTCCATAACACAGAGTATGGTCTTGTTCTACTTAAATTCCTCCAATTTTTACTAAATAATTTCTGAAATTTAAGAATTCTTTCTGAGAGAAACAAAGCCACACACTGTATTAAGGTGTAGGAAAACCTCAGATTTACATACTGACATAATAATGTCTTCAGGTTTGTTTTTTATTTCTTTCCTAATAATAATTCCACACACTTACTTCACTGAGCGCTAATCATTAGGTATTTGCATGGGAGTATTAAATCTTCAAGATCTCCCTCCTGAGTGACTGCAGTATTTTTGGAGCCCAGCACATCCTATATGAAGTTACAACTGCTGTTTCTCATGGCCATCACTTCACATTTAGTTGTGCTCAATTTTACTTGCCACTTTATTGCTCAAAATGAAAAGGGTTTTGTCCAACTCTTTACAGCTGTCTCTCATCCTCTCTAACCTAAACACCTTAGAATACCAGCTAACTTTCTTACCTTACAGGTCATTGCCTTCCAGGGTTAATTATAAAATGCTGAGCAGCATAGGTCCCAGCAGAGTTCCCTGTAGGACTCCCCTTCTGATCTTCAACATCTACAGCTGATCATTTATTTCTGCCTGTTTCCTACCTTTATCCAGTTTCTTCCCCTACCCATCTCTCTCACAAAGAATTTTCCCTCCTATACCACTTCGGGTCTAGTTTCCTTAGAAACCTTCACTGTTGTCTTTCACAAATGCCTCCTGAAAATGCAAAGAGATCATGGTGCCCAAACTACTCTCCTCCACACGACTGCTGAACCCTTCAAAAGGGCTTAAGCCTTTATTATAATATCCTGCTGAATTTCCCCTGAGAATACCTTTTTTTAGCTAGGTGTCCACTATGCTGCTCTTCATTACAGGCTTTACTGACTCGTCCAGCAGAAGGACTTTTTTCTACTGGTTTCCATGGAGTCTGTTTCTTCACTGAGCTGAAGCTGTACCGTTCTGTTGGCAAAGAACATGGCGATGCTTATATGTGCCAGTCGAAAACCTGATGTCTGCCACCTGAAACTTTCGTTTGACCAGCAGCATACTGAAAATACCTCCAGAGCTAACTAACTCCATGAATTTGAATTATCAAAAAGAAACTCTAGTAGCATATTTGAATTATAATTCAACTTAAAAGTCTGGGACTGCACTCCCCTGGTTTCCTAGATCCCCACTGAATTTGTTGTCCAGCTCTGCCAGATCTCTAAAACTCAGAAAATTCAGAAAAAACTTTCAGATTCTTGTAACACACCACTTCGGGCTCGTGAAGTTTACTTAAACCTGGACTCGCTACGAAAAGGAAGTGCTCTCTGGATGAGAACCTTATATTGGTACCAGCCTAAAATATGTGCTGTTCAACTCCCATGTCACATATGGTGATTGCATCTCTTCTACTGTAAAAAAAAACACTTCAAAACCAGCATACGTTACATTATTTGCACATATTTTAAAAGGGCATAAAATTTAAAAGAAATGCTTCAGGAAATTAATATCGCTCATTAAGCAAAGCATCTTTCTCACAGTCCTACATTCACATTGACATAACCCAAAAATTTGTCAATCACAAACTATTCAGCAGGTACCAGAAAGACAGTCTGAAATGCAAAGAAGTGTTAAGAGTTTGAATAACACATCTATTGGTAAAATATGAATATCTTTATTTTAAGTGCATATTGCTACATCACAAACCAGATTTAGTTTTCCAGCTCCAAGCAAACTAACTTTTTCTAAATTCATATTCAGCCTACTGTTATATAACCCTGATCAATACTGCTAACTCCTGCAAGTCTCACATTTTTTGGTAAGGAAATAATCTATCCATAAAAATAAAGTACAGTAGTGAGCCAAAATGCAGAATTTTGAGTTTTAATTAGGAATACTATTAAATTCAAAGAAGTTACTACGTAGCTTTATCTCTTCAAGCATCCAGGAGACGCGCTGAACGCATGTATAAGAAGTATTTGCATTTCTTTACCTTTAAATTGTTAGCTTTTCCATTAGATTAGAATATAAGTATGCAGGAATTGAAAGATATGGAAACTCAAGCCCTGTGAAAACATTTTCAACATAATTATTTTAATTTATTCAGGATAGAAATGCAAATAAATCTTTTGAACACATACTGAGCACAGACGACTGCAATAAGAGAAGTATTAGTGTAGCAGCTTGGAAAAGAGACCTTCTAAGGATACAGCCATCAGATATGTACTAACAGGGTTCATGGTGCCTTGAAATCAATGAGCAGCAACAATAATTTGCAAAATAGTATCAGAAAATCCAGCAAAACAATATAACTCTTACACTGAAAAGCCCAATATACAATAACATAGGTTAGTTAAAATAAAACAACAACAAAAACATATCTTTTTAACATAGGAATGATGACAGCAGCTAGTATGTCTTATTGTTACACGAGGCTGAGAAGGTCCAGTGTTGGGTACAGCTATCTGATCTCTCACTCCCTCCTTTTGCCTCTTTCTCCTTCCTCCTAAAGATATTTTATGTAAAAATAGGAAAGAGAACTATCAGATGCATCAAGCATTTTACTTCTGTCCTTGAGGAAGAATGACAACAAACACTTACTTATTCAAACATGTTAATCTTTATATATGGACGGTGGAAGAGCACACACAAGATACAGCACTAAAATCTACTGCAGAATACACACATGATGAATATGTTCACACAGACCATTATGGTGACTGAAATTACCTAGACATCCACTACTGTAAAACTACTGAAAATTTAATTATTTAGCACGTATAAAAAAAAAGACCAGGAAAGAGATGACAGTTTCCTCTTCCATTTCTGTTGTCATTATAATCCTGCGATTCTCAGAGGTAACCAAGAAATAATATGCACTTATTTCTTTCGGCATTTTGTTATTTAAAATATTTAACACTATTATAGCATGGAGAAAATTAGTTTTATATTCCTAAAAATTGTGTATTTGAAGAAAACTCACATTAAAAATTGATTCCAATACTGACTGTTCTGGATAATAGCTACACATCCACAGCAATTTATATATTAATGGTTTCATCAATTGAACCTCACAGACCATTTTCTTCTTTTCCTTAATGTTAATTGATTGCCGTAAACTATACGGAAGCCCTTCAGCAAATTCTTCCCTAAGATCAACACCCTTTCAAACACAAAAAGGGACAGGTATCACTTTAAAGGTTGTGGGGAAGGCTAGAAAAAAAGCAGCCAGATAACAGTACACTTCAAAAGATACACTGCACAGGAGGGAACAGATTCCCAAATATTATGAAATTTGATCTAAGAACTAGCCTGAGACCAACTCATTTCACCTGACTTCTGGTCACTAACCGTGAACAGATATCATGGGTCCCCTCTCTTACAAACACAGACATACTTTAAATCAGAAAACCATGCCAAAGAGAATACCATACCTGACTTTTACCTTCTACCAAAGCCAAAACGGCTTTGAGTCCTGTTACTCTAAAATGCAGTATGACTGGGTGTGACATGACACATTCTTTTGAAAGGCTTAATGTGGCAGTCATCATGAAAGGAATCTAAGGGAACATGTTAACATAGTATCATGAAATTCTTCTGCTTGTACAACAGATCAGTCAAAACTTGATGAGAGAAAGCAGGTGTGTATGGAACACAAATCCATACCTGATGAACTTTGTAGGAAAAGAATAAAGTTCAAATTTACTACTCCACCAATGGTAGACGTGATGAGAGAGATACACTTCTCCCCACCATTCCCAGTGACTTCTTGTTCCCCCAGCCACCACTACACATTTCCACTCCCTCAGTTGTTCTGGCTCATCCAGCCTCCTCCCTGTCATTGAAATGATCAGGGGTTTCAGAAACCGTTTGACAGAGGCGCTGGCTTTTGTCAAACACAAACCAAGCAACCCAACATACCTCACAAGTCTAGTTTACAGCTACCTGGAACACTACATATATCTGAGAGGGGACAACTTCCCAGAGGGGAAGATCCTCTTCTGCCACATCATCTTCTTTTGGACCTTCTTCTACCACATCTACCACATCATTGGGGTACTGATAGATGAAAGGCTGGACATGAGCCAGCAATGTGCGCTGGCAGCCCAGAGGGCCAACCGTGTCCTGGGCTGCATCAGGAGAAGCGTGGCCAGCAGGTCGAGAGAGGTGATTCTGCCCCTCTACTCTGCTCTGGTGAGACCTCACCTGGAGTACTGCGTTCAGCTCTGGAGCCCTCAGCACAAG
>Ga0181612_180488_pt1 | contig 18499 bp, 7 predicted proteins | sample HoacroProtozoa21_FD_119630 | JGI IMG/M metagenome (GOLD analysis project Ga0181612, IMG submission 119630) | Hoatzin crop microbial communities from Cojedes, Venezuel. Combined Assembly of Gp0051906, Gp0051904, Gp0051908
AGAAACTTAGTATTAGAAACTCATTCATGAACTGAACGTATATAGGGTTTTGCTAAATAATAAACAGAGCAGTTTAATTGGCAATTTAAAAGCCAGTCACAGGACTGACATATTTCTGCCAAAAATGTGACATGTTCAGGAAGAACAAGCAAGGAAACATTGGAGAAGGCACTCTACTGTGCATTTAGACTGCTATATGTCGTATAGATGTACAAAATGTCAGATGTATAAATTATATTATCTGATATACAGGAAGAGCTGAGAAGCTGAATGGAAGAACGTGTACAAATGAAAGTAAAAGAGGAAAAAGAGTTTGTGTGTTGTCAGGGCATGAGACTACTATATTACTTTGTTAAATTACTAAATTTAATTCAAAAGAAGATTATTTTTCCCCATACTCTCCAGTAAGATATTGCAATACACTCAAGCTCATTTTTTTGTCTTGGAGGTAGAGGGAATTTTTAAGGGGCTACTGCTTTAGAGGAGACTAACAGATAAAGGAAGTGGTTGAGAACATGAAAATGGACAATCGTTTGTACGCAACTGATCAGAAAACACTGCAGTACCACTCTAAAAAGAGCAAGGAAGGGAAGGAGTGAAAGCAACAAAATAATGGCAATAAACAGATATTATAAAATCTAACTCAGGAATGTGTGGTCTTGATCTCCTGGGAAGGTACAGGAAAGGGAAAGTAAAGTAGAAAAGTGAGTACTTACTGAAAGAAACCTTATCAAACACGCAATTAGTCTGAGACACAAAGAAGAGGAATGGAATGGCTTTTGCTTCATTAGGCACAACTGAAGCAGAAACTAATCATACAAGAGGTGAAATACGACAAAAGGCACAACAGAAAGAATCAGTATAAAGGAACAGCAGAAGTACATGAGGTAAATAAAGTGCTATTGTTAAGACATTGAGAAGTAGCAGGTGAAGAGAGCTGGATGAGAACACAACGGGATAGCAGGAGTGCTAAAAGACAAAGCAGCGTGGTGTTGGAAAGAAGGCCAACAAAGGACCACCTGAGCTTGAGTCCTGTAACTCCCAATCCTCCAGAAAATGGGCTATGCAGAATAAGAACTGGGATGGGCAAATACTTAAGAGCTGTGTAGAAACTGCAGGCCTGGGCCATATGAAGGATATGCCATTTTTCTGACATTTCAGGATTTCTGCCATATTGTGCAGAAAGAGAATCCAGTCAGACTCGATGCCTATAAGGCACAGTAAATTAAATAATCTGGCTTGGGTTTTCTTGAATAGTTATCTGTTCAAAGTAGCCTGAGCCAGTGACCACCTAGGTGGATATGTCTGTCACAGACATTTTTGCATTAACTGATGAGACTTTTGGGCCTTTCCTGACTGAATGGTGGAGCCCCCAGGAATGACCACAGCATAGCTTGGGTACTCCGTAGGAGGGGCAATGATGTGATTTGCACTCGCATCTTGAAGAACATACGTACTATCACACCACTGCAGAAAGCAGACATTTGAGTAAGCACATACGGCTTCTATGGGAAGGCCACACAACATAGTTACACAGCAGTATTGCATCCAGAGTTAGTCCAGCCCAATACAGGAATGACTCAATCAAAATCCAGTGGTCTTTATTTTGTTTGTACCTGCAGTACTGTGGGATTTTTTTTGTAGACTGATAGTCATATCCATTAATAAAATTCAGTGATATACAGCTTACTTTATGGGCATATACAAGTCTTTCATCCAGATCTGATTTATGGAAGTTGACTATTTTCTGAAATCTTGCATACATCCTTGATACATGTGAAACTACCTATTAAAATGTATCAAAGTGCAAAATCTTAACATCTTCTGTAAATTCATTAGCTTATAGACCTTGCTTAAATATAAAATATGCAGTACTCTAAACTGCAATACCTTAGATACACTAGTTTAGGAAAAAAAAGGCTTCCGGTCTTGCCAGAGTCAGGCAAATACAGCACTCTTACTCCTTGTCCTTTAGAAGATCTTTAATGGCATGTAAAAATCCAGGAATCAGGGCCTTGTCAAAAACTTAAGTCAACATTTATGTCCCAAGTTTGTAGCTACTTCTCCTTTTTCTCTATGCTAATTATGAATAATTATCTTGCTTAAATGCTTTTTTAAAAACACGAAACCTTTACAAAATGTATAAAATCTGAGTTGATGTAAAAAAACAATTCTATATACAAGAATTTTAAAGTATTAAGCTATTCTACATAGACTTTAGAAGTAAACCTATATAGTTCTTTTTCTGTAATATAATTTCTCTGAACTCTTTGTATTAGTCTGGTGACTAATTTAAAAAGTTGTCTAAGCTCTCATTTAGAACTCTATTAAGAATGAAATGTGCAACACGTAGGAGTCCAGCAGTTTCACCTGCCTTCTTAATGTGATCCTCATGCCTGCGTATCCAGTTCTGGGAGATACAGGTACCACTCTTACTAATGTATGTGCATCATCAACATCAAAGGGAACTTCCCTTCAAAAGGAAAGGAAAGTATTCATCATGACCTAAAAACGAAGTCTTATCTGTGAGGAGTTTATATTGAGGTTCACATTTGCACTGAGTGGTCAAGTGATGGAGAATGCTACCAGTATACTAATGAGCTTCTTCAGAAACCCCAAAATTACATTAGTTTGGATAAATCCACACAGTTAAGGTTCAAATAGAGAAAGCAATAATGCATTGGAATAAATTTCTCTTGCTTCCACTGAGTTAGGTATTCATAGATTTGTACTCATTTTCTCTTGTTCATTTTACAAAAGACTCAGGATGCCAAGTCAAACATTGTGAAGAATATGCAAGAGTAATATCTCTTTTCCCCAAATGACTAATTGTTCTAGGGACACGGTGTGATTTTTCCGTTGAAAGAGATTACAAAAGGCTTATGATCCTCTGATTTTCAAAATACTATGAAGTTGTTATCAGAAAGATCCATTTAGAGGAAACATAGTTTCCTGGGCTATAGTCATATCACGAGTTGAAATTTTATGCCATATGTGATCCATGACATTACAGTATGTGATTCTTATCTCATCTGTGTGTAGACTGTAATGATGAAAATTATATAAAATATATATAAAATATATAATGTAATACATATAAAATATATAATGTATAATGTATAACATATACAACATGTACATGTATGTATATAACACATAATATGTAATATTTAATATGTAATATGATAAGTATTTATGTAATCATATGAATTATGTAAAATAGATCAAACGGAGGAAAATTTTCAAACACAGCACACATTGCCTACTTAAATACATAACATAGTATGAGAAATAAGTGGGAAGACTGTGAAAACATCTGGAATTCATTCAGAAAATCAAAACTAACACAAAAAAAAAGACATTTAAAAAGCTAAGAGTAAGTTTATTCTTTCCTCATCTGGGTTTCTTTCTGGGTTTTTTTGTTTGTTTGTTTTGTTTCATATGAGCTACGCAAGCAGAATTTTATGAAATAATTATTTTATAACTAATAATGTAAGCAAAAAATTCTATTTGTTCTGCATATGTTTAATACCTTTGTAGAACATCAAATATAATTACTTTCTAGATAAGGACAGAAAAATGGCATTATTCATGTAACTACTCAGGAATGAACCACAAGAGTTATTCAAGAGCCAAGTAGCAATGCTTGATTATCCAGTCAATAAAAATATTGTCTTAGAACTTATTGTCTGTTAAATTCTGTGACATGGATTTCTTCACTTTCATCACTTTGAGTTTAACCAATAAAACAAGAATCAAAAGGTACATAAAGTCTACACCTCTCAGCTTTTTACGCCCACTGGCAAGTTCAAGAACTGATCAAAGTTAGAGCTCCAATTGTGCAATGCAGGAAGAGTGTCTGAAAATGTATCTGTTTTGTGGAGTGAATTTTGCTTCCCAGGAAACGATGGCATGAAGCATGCATTCCCACCAAACAACTCTCTAAAATATAAGCCTCTAGGTGTTCCCATAGACATCATCTACCACAGACTATTTAGCCTTTCCTCCTTCTAGCTCTGGGCTAGTTCCATGGAAAGTCTTGAGACCATAAATCACTCTTCAGGCAACTAAGGCTGCACCTACAGTAATATGTAATTCAGCAAACAAAAGTAGATTGGCAGGCTGAAGCTGCTGATGCCCCTACATCCACATTATGTATGTTTCAGGGCTTGTTCTTCAGATTAGATCTGGCATGATGGCTTGAACTGAACATCTCCACCATGCATGTGATTCATAGCTGCTCCAAGGACTGGTCAGTGGCTTGGACTTCCACTAGGGCTTAGAGCACATCTGTAAGTTCCTGGAGAAAAGTTTCTGGTTTAATTTTACATGGATGGAAGCTAGTACGCATGCACAAAATCTGCTCTAGAAACCATGTCAACGTGCATTAAGTGGGGATGACTCAGAGTTAGTTTCAAAACTGCACTACTGCACTGAATCAACACATTCAGGCACATGAAGCCTGCATCCAATACAGGAGCACAATTGTACATAAAATTTCTGTTGGTGAAAAACTAGCTCAAAGCTTTAGCTGTGCAAGCGAAACCAAATTCTACCTTAATCTTCAGGGAATCAAAATTTACCTTCACATTAGAAATGGACGTACTCCAGTGACACCGCCCTTCTGGAGGGTGGTGGCGAAATGCTGCTGAAAGTGCTGGTTTGGCTGCAATGCACTCATCTGCAGGAGAGGAGCAGGGCACAGGGCTTATGGTCTGGAATCACTTGGCCACCCACGCCTCATGTTCCTCCTTCCGCTGCTGGAGCTTCCCACTATTTGCATGGCATCTCCTACAGCACAGAGGTGACAGGGTAGAAGTGAGTGACTAGACAAATGCAGGACCACCCCTGCAAGCAGCAGGGCTATGGCTGCCTGTTACTGGAACAAGAAAAGTCACTTGGTCCTGTCTAAGGAGGACAACTTCTGGAGAATCACTCCACTGTAGCAAGCTGTGACACTTTTACTCCTGTTAGCTCCAGGCACCTAGCCCTAAAACAACTGGAAGGGTGTTGCCTGTTCTCCATAACTTACTGTGTGATATTATTCTGTGTTTCTTGGGCTGCAGCAGTCACCCTGCAGAGAGCTGCTTGTGCTGTGGAAACAAGGCACAGGCAGAATCAGTCTAGGGTACAACTGATCCCAACCAAGCAGGGTTGACTTGGAAACCAGGAGGACAATTTAAATGCTATACCAGGTAATGAAGTGAAAGCCCCAAAACTCCAAGCCAGGCAACTCAATTTGTGTTACTGGGCAATAAAAATTATCAGACACATATCACTGCCACTGTCAAGGAAGACAGGCAGGTGCTAAAGGCCAGCTGTGTGATAAAATGATTGTAACTGGAAGACCTGATGGAATGAAACCTAGGGGAGGGAAAGACAGCATGGTTGTACAGCAGTTTTGTTTCTCAGGTTGATTACAGTGATTAAATAAACTTACAATTTATCTGTAAGTCTTTTTCCAGGGCAACTGCTCTAATGCTTTTTTCCACTCACAGCCTTATTTAGACAGTAATAAGACAAACATCAAAATGTCTTTCTCAGTGTATGACTTTCTCTATTCCCTAGTGCAAAGCTGGCTTAGTACTTACAGGTCTAACCTTGGCCAAAATGAAATTGGAGATCTCAGGAAAAAAGAAAAAACAGTGAGAACGTTGTTAGTCCTATCAAAGTGCTTAACATTGGCCTAAACTATTTTTAAAGCACTTGTTTAAATTTTAAAGCACTAAGGGATTAAGAACAAACACAGGCATTTCTTGTCTCCTTTGTGTATAAGTAATTTTAAAGGTCATGCAGAGCTTTTTTGGTTCCTGAAAAAGCCCTCTGCATTTTTGAAAGTGAAAAAACATAGGCCAGACAATCAGCGAATGTAAATTAGCAGAGTTCTATCATAGTCAATACAGGAGGCCAATTTACACTGGCTGAGGTTCTGGCTGCTGTTTTATAACATTCCAGAAGAAAAAGATTACTGTGTTTTTAAAGAAATATATCCTGGAAGAGGAGATGCAGATTTCCCTGTTTGTTTCTGCCAGAGGGAATCAACTCATAAGTACAATAAATCAAGACAATAAAAACAGGCAGGTAAAGCCCAGTTCTTGTGATGACAGGTATACTGTTTCTTTAGGTTTGTGATAGAAAGCCAGGCTGTGCATGCAGGAGGTCTTTACCAAGGCACAAACAGCACCACATCTTGAGGATGTCATTCCATTAATTCCAGTAAGTGTCCGAACTTCACAGTCTTTAGAAAAGAATCACACACACCTCTGACACAATAGTTCGCTCAAATGATTTTAGAAGCCCTGTTGGTGTCTCTTGGACAGAAGCAGCAAGTCAGCAACATGAAGTTCTCGAGAACTAAATCAGGAGTTTCCTAAAGCTGACTTTAGAATATGACACTAATTACAGTGTTTTCATCGTAACATGTACAGTGTTTCTTCTGGGATATCAGAGACGAGGTTTGTCATTTTTTGAAAAAGATTATAATTCACCTCTGAAGTGTCTTTTTGCTGATTCTTGCTGTGATGATGAAAAAAGAGCAGAGTGGTATTCCAGAGCTCTCCTTCCAGATCTGCAGCTAGCACAGATCTGAAAGCTGCTTAAGACCTGTTCCAAAGGCAAATCAAAGCAATGATATACCTGACCACTAGAGCAAACAAAATCAGCATTATCAGCCTAATCCTGCTTCCATGGAAAGAAAGGAAGTAAATTTTCAATGGGAATAGCATTAAATACTTAGGCTTCTCAAGGAAGGACTAAAAAGTCCTTAACTGAATACCTTTTCAAGTCATTTCAGTATGTACTACTTAACTTAAAATTCCCCAACAACAAAGACTCCTGAAAGACAGCATGAAAAAAATTAGTAGCTCCATATTACAAAATTTTGCTATTAAAATCAGGCTTTTAATCTTTTTCCCAGCGCTTCACAAGAAGACACTTGCAGATCTAGGAGAAGAATTTCTGAATCTTTCTTCTCCATTCCCATGCTGTAATCACTGCAGAGTTTAGAGAGCATATTCGTATGAGAGCACTTTGTTTTCTAAACATTGACAACTGATACGTTTGGGTGATTATTTTTCTGAGTGAATTTCTGAATAGACATGATCCTTCTCAGAAGGTCTGGTATTACCGGCTTGAGTCAAAAGAAACGTGTTTTGTTTCACCTTTTCTTTCCTATTTCAATGCGTGTAAATAATATCCAGGTTTTAGTAAGTTTGTAACTTACTTCTATACCAGAACTGACTTGTAATCACTATTTAAAGACCTAACATAATAAATGTTTATGTGATTGATTACTCTTAACAGAAACTGACTAGTAACAGAATAGTTATATAAGGATTACTCCCAATGAATAAAAGTTGAAAAGTATAGGGTCAAATACCCATACTCCATTCCTGCCTGTCTGAGAGGTTTCTAATTCCAAAGAATTTGAAATTAGAATTGGCAAGCAAGGCCAAATATTAAGCTGGTCTATACCCCACATATAACGAGTCTCTCCTAGCAGACAAGCACTCTGAAATAAGCATGTGGCTGGGTACTGGAATTTAGGCCACCTGAATATAATCCCTCCATAGAATCCTTTAACATGTCAGGTTTTATTATTTTGTGTTTTAAAAATTCATATAAGTTCTACACCAGGATCAAGGTATAGGCTTCAAAACCAAAGACACGAGTATCAATATACAATCAAGACTTAAAATGCATCAGTTCAATGATGTTTTGCAAAAAAGCACTCTTTCTATGCTCAGGAGGCATTTCAAACTGCATTAGACACAGACGGCAATTCATTCCTTTTGGTGCGTTTACATTATCATCTTCTGCTCTGACACCCAATATGGTAAAAAAGCTGCTTGTTTCAAAATTTACAAAATGATGGGGTTTAGCTTTGCTTCCTGGGGGTTTCTATTCTAAGGTGACTATTTTCCTCTTCTCCTCTGTTTTCACTCTGTTCCAAAACACTAATAAATCTGTGTGATAATTAACCTACTTGAACTTTTTTGTTTGTAGTGAGTGATACATACTTAGAGACTGGATTAAATATTATAAATATGCTCACAGGGAGGGAAATCATGTTCTGGGCAAAGCATCTTTATTATCTCTGCTCCCTCAAGAAACACTGATATAAAGTGTCACTATATAAGGAACCTCCAGAATTACAAAGCTTGAGTTAACTTTTTAAACCATATGCATAGATTACAGCTGTTCTGGCATGCATTTTCCAGCCTATGAAATACTATCCTGCTCTTATTAAAATACTTTTAAGGATGCAAAAGCAAGGACTAAGAATCTGAGGAAATGCCAAATTAATGGTTAGTTGTGCATTGGTTAGTCAGGACATTTCATCTCCTTATGCGTCTGTCCTACACATTAAATGAAATGAGACACAGTAAATGGACATATAACTAGACATTCAGTACAATTAATTCATAGAAGACATGCAAGTGTGGTTTCAACAGACACAGTATGCGTACCGTTCATTAAATTTGGGAACATTCATACATATGGTCTAATGGTCACCCTTTCTGTATAGAATTTCTTTTTTTTTTTTTTTTGAAAGAGGGGGAGGGGGAGAAAATTTTCTGATTTGAAAATTAAGTGACGTGTCCAGGGAAAACCCCAAAACTTAATTCTTCAGCAAGCAAGTAAACCTGAGCTTGAGCTGCCAGTCTCATTTTAATAGCTAGCAGCTAAGGCCAGCTTCTATTCCACAGCAGAAAATGAGCCGCCACCGCCATCACCATTCCAGAAAGCCAAGTCCATCCTGTTTCCTTTTCTTTCCCACCATTAGAAGCTTGTGCTTTGCTGAGTCTGCAAAGCAGAGACAATATACCTGCCTTTCTCCTTTACTTTCCACTTTCACCATTATGACTCCAAAAGCCTTAGGGCATTTGCTGTTCTGCATGTACCTGTACAGAGCAGAACAGATTCACTCTCAGGTTATTCATGTTGAGCTCGTATTTTAGCAGATTTCTAAAGTTTTCCTGGAGAATACAAGTCCCAGAAAAGAAACGGCATTTTTTTTCAGTTTCTAATTTAGACAAACTCAAAGAGAGTTTCATGAGACAAAGGCAAACACGTTTTTCTAGACTAAATTGTTGATTTGTAGCAGCCTTAGAGGAGGTATTAGAACATTTAACACAGATACAAGAAAAATGTATAATGAAAAGGAACGTATTAGGCAACCAGGCTGTTTCCAGCTCACTGCATAATTATAAACCTGTTTCCACTCATCCTGTAGATGTTCTGTATGTCTGGAGACAGAGCGGAGCCTCCTTCCAGTATGCAAGTTCCCCTTGTATATAATTCCTTTTCTACCAAGTAAGAAACCAAAAGACCTAAATTGGTTACTGGACGTTTGTGCGGGCCCAGAATTCCAGAAGTGAATGCTGCCATTTGTCTCTTCCTAATTACCATGAATTCTTCCTTTGTGCATTCAATGGAGATTGGATTAACGCAGCTATTCTGTTTAAAAATCAAACCTCAGCATCGTCACTTGCAGTGCTCTAGTAGCTAAATTTATAGTATCTTATCTTGCTGAGGAATCTTTGCTGTGTTCCAGGACCATTTGTCAATGTCAGTGCAGCCAATAAAATGACACAAGTTCATTATACTGTCATTGTACATACAGCATGACAAAAGACTAAACAGAAGGTCAAATTCTGATCATGTGAATATGTATATAAATCAAGAATATTTCCACTGAGTAAAATGAAATTGTTTGAATAGCTGGCCAAAGACCTAATTTATTATTGTGGCCCACAGAAATAGCAATTAGAAGCAAATACATGGACACACATATAGTGAATAGAATATATAATGTTATATATTTGTACATTTAGATTTCTCTTAAAAAGCAAATTGGAAAAGATCAAAAATACAAAGAGATTTTCCATTAGCTTACTATAAAAGAAAATCCACTATGGAGCCTAAACTGCTTGAAATAAGAACTAGTTGACTAAAGGAATTTTTCAATAGGATGAATATATTTTGGTTTAACCCGTTTAGTTTTGTAGCCTTCCTTCACTGCTCCACTTACCCCAGGAAAACTGGCAGTTGTGAAAGCAGATTTCTTAAAATTGAGTGCAGCCCTTTTTAACCCTGTGCTTTGGCCAAGAGTTAATGCAGGTTTTGTAAAATGAACAGAGGTGAAACCTACTACGAAATCTGTCCCATAACATTTCCCCCCTGGGTCAGAGATAGGATTAATTTCCAAGAACATTCTTAGTTCTTCTGTTTCCAGTACTGTTCCACACTCTCAGGGTACTGAAATAGGCAGGCATGCTCGAGGATATCTGAACGTGTCTGAAACTTCCAAAGCCTGACACGTCATATCGCCCCTAGACAAGAGCAAAGTACAGAGAGAAGAGTTTTAGACTGCTGTAGATCTATTTTACATCACAGCAACAGCAAAGGGTCAGTCTCTCTTCTTATAAATGTACGGACACATCCATACATGTTTTGAAAGACCACTTCTTGTTGGCATTCTTGTCTTGTAAAAAAACTAGTTTAAGATATTCCCAAGTCCTTCCAACATAATTTATTACATTTGTAGCTTACCTTTACTATGTAATGAGGTATTTTTCCTCATTCACAGTGTGGTAACATATGATTTATGAAGAACTTACAACATCTACTGATCCTTACAGTAACGAAGAGATGTGCCACTACCTTGTGCAAGCTAGGGAAGACTCTTTGTCCTTCTCTCCTTTGTATCAACCACTACATCCCACATAAAAATCACGTCAGGTGGTTCTATTGCTGAAAGAACAAAGAGAAGATTATAAAGGACATCAGTGACAATGCTTGAGAGGGAAATGATTCTCGTTGTTGTAGAGAAGCATCATATACCTGTCTAGTGGGGCACAGCATATTTGGACATTCATTTGTTGGGAAAACCATACACTGAAGAATTTCATGCACTAGCATTCACCAGACTGTTAGGATTACTATCCCCCTTCTGACAGAACAGCAAGAGACGGCCTTGGTCTCCAGCTCCTGTCACCTGCTATTGTTTCCTCCAAGCACATGATTTCTTCCCTCTGCTCCTGTCAGGAGGCTGGTCCAGCATATCAGTCCTGTGTGGTTTCTTTGTTTCCAGGTTAAGCTGGTTATCGGACAGTTTATCTCTACATATCCTTGTGTGAATATTACTACCTTCTTGTTCCTGCTTGATTTTTTATATCCTTGACTTCCACGAAAAAGTATGTCTCAGCTTTTGTCCTACCAGACCAAGTAAACCAAGATCTTTTACCCTTTTCCACAAAACAGACTTCATTCTCCAAACTAAGCCTTCTCTATTGGTGTTCAAAATGAATAACCTTTTCTTAATCCAGGGTTAACAGAACTCTTCATCCATTATTAAAGGCGAGACCTTGTGTGGGCCTCGTGCCTTGATACTTCTCTATTGCTGCAGGGTGTATGAAGGACCAACTATCATATCTACCTTTTCCACAGCTACAAGTGTCTCTGAAATATTAAAAAGCACATCTGTTCTTACTTTGGTTCATTTACAAAGCTTTTTTTCACTGAAAAAGTGTTATTTCAAACACTAAAGCAAACCATCGTCTACATTCATGATTTCCGTCTTTTAGAAGTGGATTTTATATTTCATTTTACAAAGAAAATGAGTGTGTTCCGAAAGTAAATGTGTTAGAGAAAATGAAACGGGCAGCTCGAAGCTGTCTATTTGTCACTAGCTGCAGCGTACAGCTGTAGAGCTCCAGGATCACGCACTGCCAAGGGAACAGCAACCAATTTCAGGGCCAGGGCCAGGAGGCAAGAAGTTGGCAAGGATACACTCTTCCTTCTCCTATACAGACAAAAAGACGTACAGGGAAGGGAGGACGGCTAGGGCTCAGCCTAAGAGAGGAGGAGGAAGGGTTATTCAAGCACAGAGAGCCAAAGCTCCTGGGGAAAGGCTGCTGTTAGGGGCAGCAGAATTTATTGATGGAGACTTTTAGCAGCTGGGTCCTGTCAGGTTTAACTGCATCATTTCCACTACTGGCTTGAAGCGTGGTGTCCATGTCACTGCATAAGCTCAGCTCCTGTCCATCAGAACAAACACGCCTTCTTTCAGCCTCTTTTTGAGAGGGCAATCTATGACAAAAGATAGAGAATGGAATTTATCTCAGTTATGGTATGATTTTCCTATAAAAATGCACCAAAAAGGTTAAATTATTAGCCTAGAGAAAAGATAAGCAGATATGTGTTAGATATGTAACAAATAATGAAGGACCAAAAATATACTAAGTGCTCTTTTGTAAATTCTACATTAATTAAAGAGCACAATGCAACTAAATGATACAGAAAGGCAGTTTGTTTAAAATAAAGAAGTACTTATATTTTACAAGATGCGTGGTTAGCTTATGAAATCGATAGCAACACAATAATTGAGGAACAACTTCAGAAAATTTAAATAAGACCAAAATATCTACATTACATTTTCTCTCTCGCTCCTTTCCTAATGTTTTCTGAAATAACCATTCACTAAACCTAGGACTAAGGGAGAAAATATGGCAAATTATCCTTCTGAAACAGCTGAGGACGATGACTGTTAGACAGTATTACACAATGCAGAGATAAAGAAAGAAAATCAAAGTCTTTAAGCACAGTCCTCCAGAGTTGGAAACTCTGTGGAAAGAGTTGTCACATGAATCTGTCCTTCTAAAAACAATACTTCGAGTTTATATTACCTCATAAATAAAGAAAGCAGGCTGAACTATATTTCCTTTTTATTACTATTCTTTAAAATTAGTGAATGACAATATATTGAATATATTAAATGAAAATTGCCACTGTTGACAAAATGTTAAGAAAAAAGAACATGCAAACACATTATTCACCATACAAGTGGCAATTTTTTCACATCCAGTAGAAAAGCAATGTAGTGGTTAACCCCACATGAAACTGGTCTGAGGAATGACTCAGGCTTGTGTATGTGTCACAGCTCTCCATTTTGGATTACTTCCAAAACTGGGAGGCGGCGGAAATCTCATCTCCACATTTCTTAATTATCTATCCTGTCAGAGCTCAGGGCTTGCGTGTGGATTATTACTGCCATCTTAATGAAACTGAAAATCAAAGCAAAGTAGCTTAATTCTGTTTTTTCTTATGCAAGTAAACACATAGTAAACTGAACAGTCAGTTTGGGGGATTTAAACTATCGCACAAAACTGATTTGAAACATTTGTCATCATTCTAACTGGGACTCCACTTCTGAACAGGGCCTCTCTCTACAGCTGCACCAAAACCAGCCTAGTCATATCAAGTCCTTTTAAATAGGGAAAAATCATTAACTTTCTACCTTTCCTCTCTCTTTATCTTTAAAGGGATATCTAAAGCAAACCCACGGTCTCCTGCAAAAGGTCTGGACTCACTGTCTGGTTTCCCCATCCTCCCTTCTTCAGCAGTTTGCAAGCTTTAGCTGAGTGTTTCTCTGCAGTAATACACAGTGACAACAAGAGCAGACAATTTCTCAGCGCACCATAACCTTTTCTTGGCACAGTGAGATCTTACTCCGTGGTGAGCTCCAATGGCAGAGGACCTTCTAGTCAAGGTAAGGGTAATTCGGCATGAGGTTGTTTCTGCATTCTCCCTCTTTTTCATGTTAATAGAATGCTTTGATTGCATTTCCAAACCTCAAAAGGGAGGAAATTCCAGAACTAAGGTTGACTTTTACTGCACAGGTGCTGCTGTTGGGCATTTCCTGAACATCTGTTTTACCAAATATTTTTTTCCCTCCAATATAATTTGCAAATACTATTTTTAGTGTGTGCATTAAAAGAGGCAATCCAAACCACAGCTTTAGACCTGGATCCATTCTCTGGCCCCAGGGTAAGTGGCAGAGGATGGTTTGCATCCACGCAGCAAAACTCTCTTTCTTCACCGGAACAGGGAGGAACTGTGTGCTGGAAACAGGTCCTAGCTTGTACCCTTCCTCTGGCTGAGCTCAGGCCTGGAGAACACCAGCTGGCTGGGCCAAAACTGTGCCAAACCAAGTGCTAAAAATTAAACTCCAGAGACCATTGTCTACCAGTATATGAGCCAATGCTTGGTCTCTGTTTTGTTTATTAGTGTGCATACTGCCAGCAGGCTGGGCAGGAGGATCAAAGAGGAGTAGGGAAAGGAAAGAGCTATTTATGGTAAAGGACAACTTTGGCCCAAGAACAAACATGTATAAATTAACAATGAATATATTAGACTTCAAATTAAAAGAAGATTTCCAACCATGAGGTGAGTCAAATTCTGAAATAACTTTCCTATAGAAAAGCAGGGGCAAGAAACTTGACTCATTTTATGCTAGAAATGCATAAACCTTCAAAAGGACTGAATGATAGTTTCTCTTGATGGCAGAGGGCTCAGCCTAGGAAGTCCTTTTACCCTTACCTAGGTTTTTGTCCTTCCTGCACTCCTAATGTAATCAGACTTCATCAAACAAAGAGAAAAGTGATGACATAATATGGCTCTAAAGTCACTGTACCTGATACTGTACCTCTCCCTTTCTTCAGATTAAATGCACTATAAAAAAAAAAAAAAATCACAATTTTTCATTGAACAGGAATAGTCTCAGTTTTCCCTGTAAACAGTGAATATTTATATCCAATCCCACTTACACAGTGTTTTGATTTCAAATGAACCCATTTTATCATGAAACTCCCTAGGGTTATAATTACTGTGAATAGGATGACATAGAATACTGCAAATCGAGAGATGTAGGCAACAAATCTTGGAACAGAGATATTTATTTCTCATATATTTATCACCTCTAAATTACTGGATTCAAAATATGAATACAACAGGGAGCTACTTAAGTATGGTAAAAATGATAAACTATGTTATATTCTTTGGATATAGAAATGTACAAGCAAAATAGCATGGGGGTTTTTGAGCTTGTGTAACTATAATTAATGCATTAGGTCACACAAACTGATCTCATGGCAGGCAAACAACTGAATTTTAGACATAATAAGCAGTGGTTGTCTTGTCCTGTAATAAATATCTACTTGCACTGTAGATGTCCAGGATGATGTACCAGCTTTAGTCTGCCTACCTCCAACACTGCCTGGCTTGGCGACTGTAGTGTATAACAGTCTTCTTTTTCTCCCAAAGTGGAAAACAGGGTAAAATGTGAGGAAAGTCAGAAATCATATGAATGTTGGGGAAATAACGCTGATTTAATACAGTAACTATAATTCCTTGCAATGCTGTAGGCAGTGTGTTTTACACTATCCGTGAATATGCTCCTTGGAAGTACAAGCTCCAGTACTTTTGAGTAGTCATGCCAGTGTCTCTGGTATCCCTGTTTAAGAAGCAATTATAAATCTCCCTGTTCCTTTGTGACTGGAAGTCTGTGGATACTGAGATATCCCCCAACATAAATGTGGGAATAGAATTTCATCCCTAGAAGTCACTACAGCACCTTGAAGAAATCAACATCTGTAGGATAAAAGACTGCTCTATCTTCATCCAGTGTCAGGGCACTCCACAGTAGATGGCTGCTGGACTTCAGGAAGAGAGTACTCTTCAGAGTTAAGACTACTAACTGCGTCTGCTGAATAGAGAGTTGAGCACTGCTTTCCAATACCCCAACCAAACCCATTACAGAAACCTCTACAGATAAGAGTAAATTGTCCTCGTGGGCTGGGTATTCCATCGCTGCAGAAACAGGACAAAGGTGTTGTTTGGACTCTGGTAAATGGAGCTGGGCTGAACACTGTTGAACAGAACCCCTAGCAACTATCACAGTATGGTGGACTATGGTTAGATGCAAACTCGAGGCTTGGAAAACAGCCAATTTGCCTGTCCCAATATATACTCTGGTCTCTTTCTGAGTGAATGCCAAGACCAGAGTTGGTTGGGCACCACTCATCCCCGCAACCTCCCTCCCCATAGAAGGAAACAGAGGCATGCCATCAGATTAATCGCAGTGCAGTCCATCAGGTCTCCCTGATCTGGACAACTGAATAACTTCCAAGATCACACATGTAAGTAATTTCTCAAAAGCTGACAGTGTTTTTGAGAGCAACCCAGCACACATGTGAAAAAAAACACATGAATTAAGACCAAAAAATATCTTTGAATTGCTGCTGTCCTGATATTCTTAGAACCATAATGGCTGCAAAACTTCACAAGAGTTTCAAGGAGCCTCACATTTCTGTTAACATCTATTGACATCCAGAGGGTCAGCAGAGGCCAAAGGGGGATTCCCAAGGACCACAGAACTCCAGCAACATCATTTTTTCCCAAGTTATGTTCTCCATGTACCAGTTTCTTTCTGAGAATTCCCTCATGCCAGTGAATCTTCAGATGCTCATTTTAGACTGCTTTATAACTGTAGTATATTGGAAGAATAGCAGAAAGAAGCTTTCATGTAAGTCAAGAAAGGACATTTACTTTTTAGCATCTACAACTATATTTTTACAGGCTCTGATCAAGTTTTAACAGCATCAGTGCAGCTCCCTATTTTGGGCTTGTCTTACTTGCCAAAAACCTTTCTTAGTAAAACAGAGTATCTTTTACATGCTAATTATCCCACTGTAAAATCCTAATGGAAACACAACTGTTATTTTACTGCAAACTAAACCAGAAAAGACACTAATAGACAGAAGCAGTTTTGGGCTTTCAGTAAAAATCTGTCATTCTTTCTCTCCATCAGTATTTCAGACCAGGATGGTAGCCAGAACAATAAAGCCCACTTTCCTTCCAGTGAAAGCAAAGACTACACTCTAGCTTTGTCTACCTGCTTGTCTCCATAGCTCCTACTGGGCAAACGAGTCTCACACCCAACCATATAACTCTAGCCTCCTTCACTGGTACCTCCTGAGCAGATTTCCAGTAGTCTGAAGCCACCTGGTTCCACTTCTGTGCTGCACTGCTTGCTTCTTCTTTTTCCTGTGTCTAGCTGGCTTTTGGAGTGCACAGTTTTTCCAAAGAAGCACCATAATGAGGTACTGAGCTACTCAAGCTGTCATGTCAATAAATAATTGAATTTCAGTTCAATAAATATTTTTTTTTTAATTTGGAGATATCTCTGTCCAGAATATTGAATTTACCCCCAGCTGGTCTGCCAATCAGTCTGCCAAATAAACTGGCCAGTTAGTGATTTTACCATACAATAACATCATTATCACTAAAATTCCAGTCTGCACCGACATATATGGACATCAAACAGTTACACAGAAACTGCTTTTTACAAATTAATCTTTAGACCCAGATCACATGAATAAAAAACATGCACCTGAATCCTGTGCTGTTATGATGCTCAATGAAATAAAAGTTGCTCCATAGTGGTGATGGTGTCCCCACAGACCTAAGACTTGATTGAGTCATTCACTTACTGCTAATTAGTAATACTGAATAACCACAAAAATTCTCCCTGTGATTTGTATAAATCACAAAGGATGTGCGGTGCTTAGAAGAAACCAACAGCCTCTTCGGTAACTGTTAGACATAAAAAGGCCCAATTAGAAATTCAAAATATGTATTTTTATCTGATATTAAAGTATCAATATTCAGTTGTGGTTGTGCTCTAAGATTAGAATTTATGAGTTCTTAATCAAAGAATAACACCTCATACATTCTGTGGTACTGGAGATAGGGTAGGTCTGTTAAGGAGATAGTTGTCTCCATGTACTTCCTTAATATCACATCAATTCACATGATCTTCTGTAAATCTTGCAAGTTTGCATGGTTTTTCTTTTCTGTACAGAAGTGATTCCTCTACTATCAAGTACTTCTGTAAAGAAAAGCTAAGGAAGCTTGAGGGCACCTTTTGAGTTTCATGGCTCTATAGACTTAATTTTAAATCTTATTTTTTATTTCCATGTGCCTGAAGTAGGTTAAGAAAGCTGGTACCTATTACTCTATGTCCTTAAAAAAGACCAGGGGTAGAGGAGTGAACCAAGCTAATGCTACAGCCTGGGCCTCTGTGCCAGGAAAGGCTTCCGCACGCTCAGTCTGTAATAGATTAGATGGGATTAGTGTGTTATCTTTCTAATATGCACACACTGGTGTTTGTCTTCACAGCTTAGATTGTTTCACAGGAGAATTTTCTCAATTATCCAAGCTGGTGCAGAGCACTTCTAAACCCAACAACCTCAGTGGCTGAGGCTGGATCTGCTTCTGCATATTTCTGAATTCTGGCTGTTCCAGCCAGCAGCCAACTATGAAGACACTGAGTGGGGTCATTCTTCTCACAGCTGGAGCTCTAAAAAGCACAGCAGATATTCCATAAAATCCCAGAATAAACAGCACTTAACAGCCATTTCTCATCTGCAGAAGATGGTGACACTTTTCCATTCTGTCGTGGTTTATCCCCAGCCAGCAACTAAGACGCACACAGCCGCTCGCACACTCCCCCGCAGTGGGAAGGGGGAGAGATTTGGAAGGGTAAAAGTGAGAAAACTCACGGGTTCAGATAAAGACAGTTTAACAAGAAAAGCAAAAGCCACGCATGCAACAAAAGCAAAACAAGGAATTCATTCGCTACTTCCCATCAGCAGGC
>Ga0181612_169754_pt1 | contig 18498 bp, 9 predicted proteins | sample HoacroProtozoa21_FD_119630 | JGI IMG/M metagenome (GOLD analysis project Ga0181612, IMG submission 119630) | Hoatzin crop microbial communities from Cojedes, Venezuel. Combined Assembly of Gp0051906, Gp0051904, Gp0051908
GTATATAAACTGGTCTAGCGAGTTAAGCTTTGCCACTCACTGAGGTGATGGCCCAACTCCGGGTTGTGAATAAAGCAATACCTAGTGTAACCCACTCATGTGAGAATAAAATCTTTTACTATACATGTAGTTTTATAAATATTATCTATCTCTGAAAAACAGCATGCGCGGCTTCACCAGCACAACATTAGTAGAAATGATGGATTTTCAACGTCCTGAACATCAGTGATTTCTATACATCAGAAACACGTTGTACAGACATATTAATAGATGGCAAAAATGGAAGGTTCTGTTCACTCCCAGAGAAATTTAATGCAAAAATATTTTTCCCCTGTTAAATTTAGTCTAAGAGAGACAATGCATGTTGACTCAGAAAATATCAGCGATTAAAGAAAAAAACCCAAACCTGATAATAGACTAAAATTGTCAGCTTTGTAGAGGATGCAATGTGGTCTCATGGCTCTAAAAGCCACATTTGTTTTCATCAAATACAGCATGTAAATACTTGAATCCTGCAGGGAACTCGGCCACTATTGCAATCCTCTGAGACTGCCAGAGGAAGTCAAGAAAAACGCCTCTACAAGGAGACCAAAGCTATTGAAAAAACTGGAGTGTCTATTCTGGCTGGAACAAAGAGGGAAGAAAGGAAAGAAAACACAAGAAGATTAAGAACTGTAGATTAGAACTTCTACTTCTACTGTAGAAGATGAGAGAAAAATGAGAAGAGAAGCCATCTTATAAACAGGAGGCAAAGGAAGCTGTGCCTCTTTTCTCATTATTGTGAGAAAAGAGAAAGCAGAAATTCTTGACCCTCAACCATATCACAAGCAGCCATGGAGGATTTGACAAGGGAAATATGGTGTCGTCTTAGCATTCTCATGACAAACTGAGAATTAATGCAGTATTTACTTTTCATGGTTATCTGATGTCTATGTAAAGTCTTATGCACGCAGACACAGATACACATGCTAACGGCACAGCAAAATTGAACATCTAAAGGCTCTACACGACTTGTCTCCCTTTTTTTGTTACGTGTTTCTACAGAGAGAATACCAGCCTGGCAGAAACAATTAACTGGGCTTCACTGGGAACACTAACTTCCTCTGTGCCCCAAACAGGAATGCTCCAAGCTTAAAGCAGAAATCTGTAGCAGTCTGATACTGCAGCAATAACAAACGCTCATGCAACTCCTTCACTTTTAAGCTGTGCGCGTTTGATTAACTACAATTTTCCTAGAAGCTACTTTTTTTTTTTCAGGGGAGACAAGACATATGTCAGGATATTACTTTTTTAAAGAAAAAACAAATATGACAAAGTAAAGTAGCATAACTTCTTTAAGAAGTCTTTTATTAAAGGAGTGGATTTATTTTTTAAGAATAAAGTTATTGTTATTAGAAAATGATGATTCCAAAGTCCAGGACAAATATCAACTACATTATCTCCAAGGAAGTAACAGTCTTAACTTGCTCACTTTCTCTCTAGGCTAATATTTGTGGGTGTAAGCATTTGGAAGACAGTATTTTAAGTCACATCCATATTATCTCAGACTTTCATCCGATTTAATGTTGATATTTATAGGTGTGATGTTTATCTGTCCTTCAGCAGTCCCCTTCCAGTTTGATACTTGAACATTCTATATACAAACTTAGATAATTGAGTAAAAAGTTGATTTGTGGAAAAGAAAAATTGTGGCAAGGATTTGACAAAGCGAAGGAGAGGCCACTATCCAGTCAAACACTGAAATGCAGTGTTATTCTTCACACTAACACTGAGCATGTCAACCGAGAAACAGGGTCGACAAGACGAAATTCAGGGCGTGGCTGACAGAATCCATAAAGTAAAGGTATCTTCCACCAAATAAGCAATCTAACCCTTTCAAGTGTTCTTGATCATAACACACACTGTCAGCAATAGGTAACCACAACATGATTTTTAAGCACATCCTATATAAGAACATTATTCAATTTCTCTACTTTGTTAGGGATTGGAGAGGCTTACTGTTAGCTACTGCCTTGTCAGAACACAGATGGTAAAAACCAGTAGGTAAAACACACTAGTCCCTTTCAAAAACCAGGCCAGCTCCTCAACTGCTGGTTCTTACTTCCACCAAGGACAACAGATTATGCCAGTTAAGGAACTACTCCAAAATAAGCAGTTTCCTCCAGCCTACTTTCATTTAAATAGAACTGCAGGTTCCAGCAGAAGAATACATAAACACATTATAAATATCACAGAGAGAAGCAAATATCGTAAGAAAACCAAAAGCAAATAACATGTCCTTACCTTGCTGCTGCTGCTAAGAGGTTCTTGGCATTAGGAGCTCCAGGATCAACAGACAGAGACTTGGCAGCTAGTAACAGCTTGCTGGAAGCCATAGAGATGCTCTTGAGGTTACCTATTACTTGAATCTGGTCTTCTTTAGTCTGGAAAGCCACAGCAGCATAACATGAAGTGCAGAATTTGCAATAAAGAGTGTGTGCTAAAACCACATTTGGAAACCCAGTTTGTTTATTCATCTGAAACCAGTGACATGCAGGGCACCATAGTCCAGAGAAGGCCATGGACCAAAGCTGCTGTTCATCCGGACAGGTACCTCCAGCTTCACTGATATAACAGAAGAAGAAACCCACACAATAAATAGCTTGCTTCCTAACAATGGCTGTATTCACAAATGAGCAATGGAGAAACTTTACTACTTGTTGAATAATGCTTTTGTTGTCAAGACTCTCATGCGTCTCTGCCTGGCACAACCGATGCACATTATTCAGTCAGAGTACACTCCCTGTATTCTAGCATCCTCTGTGTAACTCACAGGCTCTCTAGCATCAAACTGGGATTATTCACACAGAAAAATCCCTCCAGAAAGTCCTCTATCCCAAGAAAATAATGTTTCTATAAGCCTACTTTGGTAAACATTCTGACTCGGATGTTCTATTACTTCTTGTAAGCTGTTGCTTGAAAAGTAAAACCTGCATATACATACAATTACAGGGCAGTACTGCACTATCACAGCAAACAGCTGTTATTAGATTCTTCTGTCAATGATCAGTAGAAGCAAACCCATTCTTTCTAACAGTCAGGGTTTTATGTAAAGAGACTGCATATCACTCGGCTGATCCGAACAGCTTTTACTCTGTATTTACACTCTGCTTCCTCCCTACCCAACATTTTGATTGGCATCCAAAATACCTAATATTGCCCCTGTTCAGTCCAAATAACTAGACACAGACAGAAAGCATTCTCTTTTGAAAGATCAGCCATTAATAACTAAGATGTTTATCAACCCCTATGTCAGCAGAATAGGCAAATCGGCAAGGGCCACCACGTTATCAGCAGCTGGAATCCTCTTTTCAAGTAGCTATTTGCAGTATCATTTCTACCTTTGCCTTCCTTGAATTGCCTCAGACAAAACACTCTAAATGTCAGTGAGGCCCGTGGCTAAAAAGATAGTCAGGTACCTAACTCCTACTCTGTTTCAGAGAATCAGCTGATATTTGGTGCCTGACTTCACTTCATGAATCTGGAACCTGAATGATTAAGTTTTGACGAAGAATAATCAGCAGCCACTGTCCGATCTCTCTACTCAGCTCTATGTACAAAGCATCTTCTCCCTAAAGACACTTCATAACAGACTTCAAAGGACTGGCACACTCAAGACCTTCTGGTCAATTTTGTTTCAGCAATCATTTCTTCAGTTTGCAAGATCCTCCTACTCACTAAGGCAAAATAATCTGCAGGTTCTTTTTTCTGCAAGTCCTCCTAGCTCTCCTGGTACATGACCCTTTTATACCTGCTGACATTTGTTATGTTAAATCATGCCCAAGTGACCTATTAGTGTAATCCAGTACACCTAAACCCATTAAGATAGAATGAAAGAGATATCTCCAACTCCAAATGAGTGCCTCGAGTACTAGGAATAAGCTAGGTAATACGTGACAACATTCCTGACTGTTACTCCGTTTATCAGGATAGAACTCTGCCAGATTTTAAACCACTAAACAGAAATCCCAAGTGCTTGCTGTCAGATCCATGGCATTTTAGCTAGCCCTCTTCCAATGCTTGCTCCGCTCTGCAGCAGGTGCACACCAGCATGCACCATAGAGCAGTATCAAGTCTGGATTTTAAACGCATCTTGTCCTCCCCCTACTTTAAGCATTTGAAAATTAGCAAAGAATGGTGCTATATTTTGAACAGTGTTCACATAAATTGTGCTTCATGGTAGTTCTACCAAAATAGAAGCAATCCTTCCCATAAGCCTTGAGAGGTTCAGAACACCTTTGTACCTTCAGATATACAGCTCAAATTAGTTAACAGCCCAAACTAGACTGAGAAGCATGAAGTCATATTTCTGACTGGGCACAGGAACAAATATCAGCATCCTGCGTAAAACGCAAATGCCGAGTTGACTTCACTCCAGATAACCAGTTCTGGATGACTGCTTCATAACAAACATCACCTGTCATATTTGGACAGGCTCACAGTAGCATATTGTACTGTGTTACAAAATAAGCAAGATACTGTACTGCAAGAGACTGTGCCCAAGATAACTGTTGCTCCCACTAGCAAGACAAAAAACTTACTTGTGCTTGCCCAGCCATTTCAATACCAGCATCAAGAAATTCATCAAAATCATCGCTGAATTTTCCAGAGGCTGCAGCTAGTTCCCCACTTTGGCCCCGTGTAGCATGAACGACTTCTCCCGCTGACTGATTCAGGTCTGCTGCTGCCTGGTTCAGTTCACTCTGAGCTTCTTGAAATGACTTAGAACTTGGAGGTAGCTGGAAGAGACCATGTGCTGTATTTTATTGTCTGTCTCATCACACCAGACCTTCACAACTGGAAAGTTCAAAACAATTCAAGAACACTAAATGCAATACAGTTATGAGCTTCACATGCAAGCTAGAACAGGAGTACTGCAAGTGGACTGCTAGCGATTCAGTTCTGGACGCAGAATAGTCCAACTATGGGACAGCTATTAACCAGAAAGCTATACAATGACCTTAGTCCCGCTGTTTCTTTCGAGGGACAGACAAGTACATAAGCCTTTCAAGGGACAGAGATGACGATAGCTATCTTATGGTTCAACTACGAAATTCAAAGTGATGAACTCAGCAGTAAAAGCTGGAGAATTTTGGTCTCCAAGTCATCATTCACTTCCACACACAAGCTTTCCAGAACACCACACAAGTATTGGCAGCTCTTCACAATGACTCTAAACTCCTGATCTGGTTTTACCAAAAGGCATTGCACAAACATATCAAAATACAATTCCTCCTTCATTCACAGAGTAGCAGGGTTACTGGTAGGTGAAGACAAAATGTTGTTCAAATCATATAACGTTCCGGCAAATTACCAGTGCACGAAGGGGTTTTTTGACACAGATGCAGTTAAACAGAAAGACAACTATTCTTCTCCTTGCACGAAATGACCACAGATGCACCAAATTTTTTTTGACCGACCACAATGCTCCTTATACTGAAGTGATCACTTCTAGGTGGGAGATGGATTATAATTTTAAAATCTTCATGTTCTTCAAAATGTTAAGTCACAGTTGGCATTTTCAAAAAAACCAAACTAATGCTGATCTATGACAACAATTTTAATACTGCCTTCAGAAGCCACAGACACATTTTGCCTTTCCCATAAACTAGAATAACAGCATTTCAATCAAAGTAGCAGCTACCTAAATTGCATATATTTAAAACTTCTATGAAGTATACTTAGGGCACATTTACTACATAATTTTACACATGGGGAATCTAGATCTGCTTTTCAGGTCTCTGAAATTTATTTCCATATTAAAAGACACCTCACCGAATCAACAAGGAGCTTCTTGCTAGATTCCCCAATGCTCTTCAGGGCCACATCCACATCCTTTTGTCCAGGCAGACAATTCACGCAGTTATTCAAAGAGTGAGATACTGCTTTTGCCACCTACAACACATAAGTAAACACATCCACACCAAGAAAGGTTTAAGTGGTCAGTTACCTAGTAGGAGCACATTCTGTAGCCAGCTATTCCTACACTCCGACTCTAACAAGACCATTTTTGAGGCTTGTGACTTCCTTGGTTTGCTCACCTGTAGCCTAGCAGTAGTCATCATTTACGCTCACCATTTAATAGGATAGTGTTAGCAGGACAGGTCTAGAACTGCTCCTGGCACCTGGGATAAAGGCCACAGCAGTGCAGATAAGGGAATGTCCTTGAAGTTCACCATGTACTAACAACAGAAATCCCTTGCAAGCTACCTTTTTTTTTTTCTTCAAAGTCCTGATTAAAACAAATGTGTCCTCATAAGAAATTATTTAAAATACAAGCCAATTACAGAACTTTTCAAACCAGTAAAAAAGAACCTGTTACTCTCTAAAGTCTTCAAAAGTAGTGGTGCCACGTGTAGAAAACATGCATTCACTTTTTGAGTATAACAGGAATACGGATCCTTCATCTGATAACAGTGATTTTAACAGTTGTTTCCTTTTTGCAGTCAGGCAACATACTCGAATACGTTGTGGGTAAAAGCACTTAACTGCATCTTTGTCTAAGTTTATTTTTCTAAAAGATGACTAAAATACCATACTTTGCACCATCTGCACTGTTTAACATCAGCATGATATTACTATCTGGGAGTTACTGGAAGGACTAAGAATCTGACATTCCTTGCATCCTTATTTTCTGTTATTCTCTCTCGTTATTTAATACTGCCTTTCACTGGGAATTTGATAATTCACGTAGCTGTTCAAGTCGCAGCTTACCTGGGCTAATCTCTGCTGACTGTCTGCGTCCCCTGGTGCAGCCAGGGCCTGCTTCGCCTCCTGAATAAGCATAGCAGAGCCTTCCATAACATCCCTTGCTGAATCCAGCATCGCGTGTGCTGCCACAGGGTCAGTAGTAGATGCTGCAACCCCTCGTGCTGCCTGAGCCAAAGTCTTCAAAGCCTGAGCAGTTTCTCGAGCAGCAACTCCTATGTTTAGATTTCATCAAGGATTCTATTAGTATGCTTAAAGACAATCTTTGAATTTTCTGACAGATGAATATGCAGGTAATGATCCCATTGCAAAAAAGAAGTTCATAATTCCTTGCTTGAAGTAGTCTATGACAAGAAACCGTCCTATCAAGTATTATAGGGAAAGCAGAGGTTTCGCAGAGACACTACGAATAATACGTTACCTGTGTAGTGCTCGTTTCCTTGAGCAGCACAAGTCAACAACTGGGCCATGGATGAACCCACTGCCTTGGATGTACTTCCCAGGTCCTGAGCACATTTCTCAAGCTGTGAAAAATTGCAAAGGAAAAAATTCTTCAAGCTCAGCTAAAACTAATACCTTTTTAAAAGGTACTAAAAAGTTCCTCATTCTACAAAAACCAGGTTCATCTACCGAACACACACAGAGGCTTTTCCGAAACCTGATTAGTATGTTTTCCCTGTCCAGGGTGAAATAAATTAACATATCATATAATATGAACAAAAAACCTATCTTATAATTAGCAATGGAAATCAATACCCTCATCTGAGAAGGGGGTTTTGCCAAATAAAAATTTCCCTTTCTAAGCCTACCAGGACTGGTCTTAGAACTATTGAGTTCTCATCTTTAACACTAATGAATAGAAATTTTTTGACAAGACCGAAACATTGCTGCTACTAAATTGTAATTTGTACAAACAGAGGAGAGTACTATGAGTAACTCTGCTACAGAACATGCTTCTGGTGTAGTAGGAAATCATATCTTTTTAAAAGAATTATTGCAAAATCCTATCAGTGTCATTATCCAAAGCCTCATGACTTGTTTTGCTTCTAATACTTAAAATTTTTAACAGCTAACTCTGTTTGTTTGTTTTTAAATGAAGAATATCTTTCCTCAATTACAGTTTCTCCTGGGAGAGGTTTTAACTGTCCATCCACAGCTGCCATCTTCGCATCTTGCAGCTCATTTTTGAGTGTCTGGACTGTGTTCAAGGCAGAATCGATTTCCATTGGGCCACATGCTTCATGAGCCTATTCAGAAATCAGATCAATATCACTGTTAGCAGCTATAAGCCACCTGAAATAGTAAATGTTTCAGACAATCTCCCCCTCCCACATTACTGCACTCATTACTTTAGAGGCCATTGTGGGCACTTTGAGCATTACGCATCATGGATTCTAAACTCCTGTGCAATATTCTTCGCTTGTGAACAGAGTAATACACTGTTAAGAGCCACCAGGGGAATGAGACGCGCTTAGCTTGTGTACACACACCTTCACACTGGGCAGTCCAGGTGCTGAGTAAATAACTGCTGCAGTCTGGACTTCACCTTTGACAAACAGGTTAAGCATGCAGCATGATTAAAGTCACACTGAACCCTCTGATGTGGCAGCTCACAGTCATCAACACCTGAGCTGGAAATTTCAACGGTAGCTCAGGTGTAGTCACCTATACAGTACAAACCTGGTTTGGGGCCTCAGTGTACACACAGAAAAAGGGCAGACTGCACTGATGCTTTTTTTGTAAATCCATACCTCGTTTAGAAATCTGTGTGTGAAACACAGACAGCCCCTGCTTCCCTGAATTTTACAGATGATAGCTCCAGTTCACAATCACAACAGTGAACACAGTAGAGCCTTATCTGGGTTCTCCCCAGCTTGGCAGGTGCACGAGATATGCTTCCCTTTCCCCACTCTCTTTCAGATATAACAGCAGCTCAGAGCTTTGATCTGCTACTCTGTGTATACCCTCCTCTTGTCCTTCTGGTATGGAAGGGGTAGCACATGCTTTCCAGTTTTCTCGCCACTTCTCCCTCCCCTTTCCGTCATGACACAGAAGCCACCTGGAAATCTGAGCAAACTGTGCACAAAAAGCAACACTGAGAAGTAAACACTGCCTGAGCACGAGCCGTTCCCTTGGGGGGGACACAGTGGGCCAAGCAGGAGCGAGCCTCTGACCACCACCCAAGCCATCTTGCTTTAGCTGATTAAAACTAGCATTTACCCACCTTCTGGGAGGCAGTTCGTAGCTCCGCTAAGCTGGTAGCAAGATTCTTTGCACACTGACTTAGCTGCATTGCTGCTGCTTGATCAGCCACAGTGGGGACTGCAGCTTTAGCAGATGCCACCATTTTACTTCCAGGCTGTTCAAAGAAGAGCAGTGAACACAATTGGTTTTACTAGCTCATTTTCTCTAAAGAAGGCTTAGGCTTCAATAAAACTGCTTCCTCCATTCATGCACTCATGAGGTTTCTAGATCTGCCATAATGACCACTTCATGCACTTCCCTGCTCCTTAACCATGCCCCTGCTAGATCCCAGCCTTTAATTCATATGTTGCACCTTGTCACAATTCTGCATTGGAGTGTCCTCTGCAGCAGGGCTCATTTGTGCTTTGCTGGTACAATGACTGCTGCATTGGTCCCAATGTCTGCTGCGGCCTTTGAGTACTCATGTAGACTACCTGAAAATACTTCAATGTCCAGTTTTGCCATTCAGCATCCACATGATACGAGCAAGTCCAGATGACACAGATGGCACATTTGTCCCAATGTTTCAGAATATTAAACTCTGACAAAATTCTGTGAGTTGAAAACTAATTCAAGCAATGACTCTTCACAGGGTTTGCTGCTAGTACAATCAAAATACTTTGCTGATTCTCACCATCACCGTGGTACACACATCCAGCCAGAGGGGAGACAGGTCTTTTCAATGACTCCAGAGGGAATCATATAGCAAATACTCAGAGTGAGAGCATTGTTTGCAATACCTCTCCCTACAAGGGACCATAAAGAAATTGCTAACCGCAACCAATAAAGGGTTCATTTTCATTCCACATTTAAGGCAGGACTAACTGGTGCCAAGTAATGATCATACCATTACATGGAGAATTGCTTTCTTCCATTTTTCTCTTGTAACTTCAACAATAAACCAAATAGTTTTGTAATCAATGCTCAATTTTATTTACTTATATTTTAAGATGTTTTGGAAAAAACACAGAATCAAATTTTGTGTTTTTTTCAAAACTTCAATCAAGATACAGGCTAGTGTCTAAAAAACCACGGCAACATCCCCTTTCATTTGTGAATAATTCTGGAGCTTGCTGCTGCAACACTAACTTGACTTTCACTAATAAAGGTTACAACAGCATCACACATTCAGACCTCTGCTTAGAAAAATACTAAATTCTCTCCATTTTGTTCTTTAAACACTTTTCAAGACGACACGTGCCACAGCAATGAATGTTTCTTCTCCACACACTTCAGTTTTCCTGTTATTTTTATCCTCCATATTGGCAGTTTTCACTCTCCACAAACTCAACACAGTTCAGCCATCTGACCTGGGGAACTAAATTCTCCTTAGCTAGAGCTCACAGTCAGTGATGGCTGTCTTTATGTGCCTCTTTACAGTTTACTGCTTATTTAACACTAATAAAAACATACAGCATGAAAAAATGCTTTTCACTCTGACAGAATCTACTACAGCAACTGATTCACTTCACCTGAAGGAAGTTCTGGCTGGAGTTTATCAAAGCAAGCTGGGCACTGAGGTCTTCTGCCTGAGCTTGACTTCCTCTTACACCCTGCACCAACTGAGGAATGTGGTCAGCAACATTCTGTAACAAAAAAAGGGAAAAGCTTTCAGTAAACAAATAAAAACTCCAAACCCTCTGACATTACAGCAAGCCATCTCGCCACCTGCCTTAAAGACAACCTGTAGTACTCACAGGTACAATACTCCTGTGCCTTCACAGAATTTGTTTAGGATTCCATGGAATTGAATTAATACACGATAGGTATTTTTCAGAAACATTCTGCTTCTACTTAAGAAATCTTTATTCAAGCTACTCAATAGTTTAAAGATCCTACAAGACAATATAAGATTTTAATGCAAAATTATGTACAAAAAGTATTTCGAATAACTTCCTTCGCATGTTCAAATGCCAGCAGTGGAGGTGACAGATTTTTCAAGAGAATGTCTTGCTTTCAGAATAACATTGTGTTTTACACGCAAGCACCTCAGCTTACTTTTCCCTGACTTGTAACGATACCAACTTTATAGTATGGCTGGAGCAACCTGAAGGGTGTATTGCTAAAACTTTATTCCTGGACTGCCCGTACTCACGCTCCTTGTCCATCCATTTCCCAATAACACTTACTTCAGCAGCGCAATACTGTATTCCCTCCCCACCATTCACCACCACTCTCTGCGCTCAGCCATTCAGCCAGTTCTTTATCCAGTGAAGAGTACACCCATCCAAACCATGGGCAGCTAGTTTCTCCAGGAGGATGCTGTGGGGAACAGTGTCAAAGGCCTTATTGAAGTCCAGGTAGATGACATAAGCTTGTGCCCTGTAGTTTCTCTGAAAGGTGTTTAAAACAAAGCAACACCTAGAAAACAGAGCTTCACAGTTTACTGGGATAGTGTATCATTCAGCTATTGCCTCCTTAAATTCTTTATATGCCTCAGAGGAACAAGTGCTCTTTCAGCAGCTCCCTGAAAGCTTAGCTAAAGGTTACGCCATTTTGGATAGACAAGTAACTCTCTAGCTGGTAAGTGACCAGCTGCCTATTTACGCTCATAAGCTAAGGAATTTGCCAGCACTAGAACTCAAATGCCCTTTTGCTGCTTTTAAGTCTTCTGCATTGAGAACTTGTGTTGGAAACAGTTAATCCTTTCAACAGTTCAGTCTAGGACAAAAAGATGATTCTTTCTCTGTTGTGTGTCACTACGAAAGTTTAAGACCAGTGTTCTTTAGGAAAGACTATTAATCCACTGTACCAGGAACAGAGCAGTGACAATCACATCAATTTATCACACTAAACGCTGCGTTCATTATGCAAAATAATAAATAACAGTTCAAGCACAGACTGGGCTACAATGGACAGTCAAGGAGAATGCAAACACCTCAACAACTGGAATATTTTCTTAATAAAGCATAACTTTACTTTGTGGAGTCATAATTAGCTAGCTGTCCAAACAAAACAATGAATTTAGTATCACAACATCTTTGTCGTATTTATGTTATTCTTATTTTCAAACATGATTTCAAGGACAGGTCCTCTTACTTCACTTTGAACTAGTATGACAAGACTATTATATCCTCATCAACTAGCACAACTGCACTTTTTTTTTTCTCTCAAATAAGCCACACAAAGTCTGATGACAATATAAGTTCTTTCAATTCCCTCAGTTGCACAGCTTGCCAAAGCAGCACCATTAATAAAATCCCATGTATACAACACTTGGCTGACAACATTTCGTAATTTAGAAAAGGCTGACACACAGAATGATAGATTTTTAACAAGTCAGACAAGTGAACCAGTCATTGTCCATAGTCCTCTCCCCCATACAGCACAGGTTACCATCCTTTGAGCCGGACAGCAAAGCAGCCAAGTCCTACAACAATTTTCAGACAGCTCATTAAAATAAACTGAAAACAATTTTCATATGAAATAAAATATAGTAATAGAATCCACCAAAATTTTACAAATTCTTGTGCAAACTCTCTTCCGCATAGTCAACCACGAGAAAAGCCAGTACAACTAATAAATTTGAGTGCATGCATTTTGGGAGAATATAAAATACTTCACAATATCAGTTTTTAGTAACAAATTTTAAAGTAGAAGCCAATCTGAGAGATGCAACTAAATATCACAACCAGACCATAAAAGAGCATCTTTTATGTTAAGCAGTGATTTAGAGTAGTGATTTAAAACTTAAAATTTCTAGCTTCTAGAAATTACACTTTCACTAGTGTCTTTGTACAGTTAATGGTGATTTGCCTTTTAGCTACCCCGATATAGTAAGTGAAGTGACTTACCATTCTTGCTGACATCCAGTTCCCTGAGATTAATGAGATTTGCAATGGATGCTGGCAATGTGGTTAGATCATTGTCTGGCAAACTCAGCTTGTGCAGAGACTGACAGTTAAAAAGTTGCTATTGAAACAAAGAAAAAAGTGAATGCAACTTTCTCTTAGTTTCCTCTACGCAGCTTTTGGTTTTAATCCTTTTAAACTTCTGACCTCACAGCCTGAAGGCCAGACTATTCAGAGCCTTTGACTACAAAAACTTTATTTAACCAGTTTTATTCAAAATTGACCAAGTTGACAATGCTTAGGAAAGCAAAAAAAAAAAAAAAGCAAATGGTCACAACAAGCCAGCAGCCATGCTTCACACTTCCTACAAATTCCTTCCAGTGTCTCAGAAATTGTGACCCACAGTTACATGTAGTCCTGCAAACATTCCAAAATATTTTCCATAATAGGCACATCATGTGATACCCCAAAGGTAATAACAGTTTCTTCAAAAAAGAAAAAAATTAATTTATAGATGTATTTTTTAAAGACAAATAGTTCTGGAATACAGTATCTGAGTAGGTATTGATCTTCTCTGAAAGACTGATCTTATTTCCCCTTCCATGCTTCCTAGCTCAAGCGCATAAAAATCCAACAGAATTATGACGAAAACTAGCAAAACTTTAAGGATATGGAAAACTATATGATCTCATCTGCATACATGCACTAAAATTTGTATCAAATAGTAGCTCAGAGCCAGATCTCTTCCCATATGCAAGGTACATTGAGATTCTTACCCAAAATATTTCTAAATTGACAAACCAGGGCAAGTAATGTTAGTGTAACGGAAGAAAAATCCTCAAATGATACATAGGAAGCTTACATATAGTACAAAATAAGTATCTGTAAGAAAGTGGCTGAAAAGGTTCATATGAACAATTCATGATGAATATTCCTTTCCCAGCAATTTTGGATAAGATCATTCATAAATACCTGGACGTAGTGTTCTTCTCTATTGGAATTCTGAGAAAAGATCACGCAAAACTACGAAGTGTTCTATAACTAGGAAATATTTATCCCAATCAACATTGCAGCAATGGGCTTACTTCAACCAAAACTTCTTGGGTCTCTCTCAATTAGAAGGCCCTTATTTCAACCACAGACCGTTGAACAAGCCCCATTCATGTAATGTTTGCATAGACCACCCCAGAACAAAAGCAGACATAAATTAGCAAGATGCATAGTTCAAGGAACAAGCTTTAACTTGCTTATTGATGTTTCCAATTTCTCAGAAATGTGCATCTGTTAGAACTACTTGTTATCATTAATGCTGTGAAGAGTTACAAGTTACTTAGGATATTATATGGGAAGAAGAACTTTCATGAGCCCACGTGTTTTGGAACCATTACTTCACTTCAGCACTTCAAGCAAGAATATATACCTAAAAGTCATCCCTGAAAACAATAATCTGGACTCTTGGAATCATTAGCAGTTTCCCCGATTAGTCAGGTGAAAGCAAATACAGCGCAAGTAATTGCAAGATGCCTGAAGGAAAATGAAGGGGAGGGGAGTTTTGTATGGTATTGACTTTGTAGTTCTTTCTTTTGTTGTTGTTCTTTTTTAATGTTTGCATACTCATTGATTAAGTAGATCATCGTTACTGTTAGCTAACACCAGAAATCATATAATTAAGGACTATTTTACTGCAGAATTCCAATTTCTTCTGAACAACAGGAAAGTGAAAGGGAAAACTACAACTGCTAAAGTTTGAGCTTTTCAGCTGAAATGCACACCGTGGTACTTGGGATAAACAGGGTACCTTTTCAGATGTGATTTAGCACACAAGATGAAAGCATTTTCAACACCCAGTCACTTTTGAAACAGACTACACAGCAGCGCTTTGTGTAAAGTGAAGTCCTTCTCTACCACCATCTTTCTCTCTACTGCAGTTTGCTCATGCTGTGCCCTCGGCTAGTCAACTAAATTAAGGAGCTAGGCTGTAAGAAGAGCTTTTTGAAGTATGTTGGAGTTCTGAAAAGACTGGTGGTAATATCAAAAAAAGAAAAAAAAAAAGCCACACACACTGACAAGCCATTTCAGTGATCAGGTTGACAAGACAGCCCCAAACCAGTTGTGTTGTGCCATAAAAAGGGCAGCAGACTGCAAAACAGGGACACGAACACATCACGAGGAGCAAAGAGGAAATAGGAAGAGTGGGAATGTCTTAACAAGGCTTCAGAAAGCTGGAGACAGCCTCATAAGTACCGCACTCTTCATCTGAGAGGCCTTTATTTTATCTGAGAAGCTTTATTCAGAACTAAAAGACTAAATAAAAGCTTGGGTTAGGGAAAAGGCATACTCAGCTTGAAACTCTGGCTAGGATCTTTCCAAATGTTACAGGCATTCCCTTACAGATCTTGTATGGATAGTTTCAAGCTTACAATTTCTATCAAATTATTAAATAAAACACTTTTACTATGTCTTTGCTACTCCCTAATCTCTCAGCTCGTCTCCTTTGCAGTACTGGAATTTATACTTGGGGGGTTTTCATTTTGAAAGTTGAAAGGGTAGTAAAAAATAATGACCACAATTACTTAAAAGCTGAAAAAAAATGCTTGTCTTCTCAAAAATAAGCCTAGAAGGATGACTTATTACAATATACTAACACGTTAACATGAAGCAACTGTAGGCTATTACAGGTCCCTGCAGTCCAGCAAAGAAAAGCAAAAAGGAACAAGAACAAGTGTTTAGGTTGTCTTTCTAATCACACAGACAATCTTAGACACAGACAATCTTAGACTAGACTAAGGCAAGTGGTAGACTGCCCACCTCTCAGTTGACTCACATATTAAAACTGGATTTCATACAGGCACTGACTAATGAAATCAAATGGCATATATCTGAAAAGGAAGACAAAGCAGACTAACTGCTTCTTCTGGTCTAAAATGCCAACATGCATTCATTTGATCACTACAGTCTTTCTTCCTCTTTTAAGATTACTAACAGGAATTTTTTAGAGAATCATGAGTTTGGAATGAATATGTTTGTTTAGTTCTTACGATCTGGGAAACAGGAATTTAATGCAAGAAGAGTTCAGAAAATTTCCTTTTTTCAGATAAAAAAAAGCTGTTTTATTCTGTTTTTTAAGCATTGAATTTTATTCTTCTCCAATAAAGAATGAGACACAAGAATGAAGTTCCAAAATCATACGAAAACAACACTCAAAGGCTGATACAAAGTCTTCAAAAGCAAGCTACTAAAACCTAAAGTGACTAAGTCCGGAGTAAAGAAATTCTGCTTGGGAACAGACAGGAATAAAATAGTGGAAGTTCTAAATTGTAACAGACTTTGCCGAAATGTCTAGTTTTAAGTTACATGCTATTAACTCTATTCAACATACAAATACAGATTTTCATTGATGGCTCTCAGGAGCTTTTAAGGTCGGACTTTCAAAAGCACTCAGCTGGTTTAAGACAGCTTTACTGGAATACAGGGCTTCTGAGAACTGCGAAGTTACTATCCTGAAATTGTTTTATTTCTTTATTTGTTTCATCTATGTTTAAAAAAATCCAAACCAGCAAAACCTGAAGAGGTTAAAGCAAACTTTCAAAACATTTCACAGAGCATTCTACAGTTGTCCCACGTGACAGTGAAGATTTGCACAGAACTGTGACAAAATAATTTAAACATTGTGTTTCATCTAACTACTAAGTTTTTAATTCCATGAAGACGGGACCCAGTAATGGAAACTAGTCTATCGCAATGATCACTTTGTACTTCTCAAATGTCTCACTGGCAAAATCTTTCAGTCTTTTCTATAGTATACTGCCAATTCAGCAAGAAGTTTGTCTTCAGATTTCAGAAGAAACAACGGATACTAATTTCTATAATAAAGATGTAATCAGAGTGGCATTCCAGCTCTCTAGTTGCTGAACTTCATTAATCTGAGGTATTTCAGAAAGTCTCTTAGGTCATGTATTGAAGAAGAAAGCAGGACTTCAAGTGAACAGATACTTTGGATTGTTGCTATCTTTTGTGGGCACAGAGATCTGAACAAGACATTAATCCTCCTTCTTGTTATCAGAGATTCAAGATAATGCCGCAATTTGTTGAATACGGTTAGTCAGTTTGAGCTGACACTGCCACAGAAATAAATTCACCTGCCTCTTCTGCTACGTACCTCTCTTGGGCTGGATCAGTTGCTTAAACAGTTTCATTCCAATCCATGCAGCAAACTAGTCAATCTGGAATGCACAAACATTCCTTCTACCAAGGCTGCTGCTTTTGGGACCAGTATTTACTTAAAATTATTTGGCAAACTGCAGCCTAAAAGCTGAAGCAGGAAGCTACACACCATCAGCTTCTACAACGTTTATGAAATAACAGAGTTAATACATGTAACTGAAAGGAAAGGCACCCAACATACCTTTGGAAGCTCTTCAATCTGATTAGCATCTAAATAGAGCTCTTCCAAGGTCTTTTCGAAAGTAAAAATCTCCTTAGGCACCTGTTCCAGGCTGCAGTGAGAATAATCAAGTGTAGTGACTGTTTCCTCCTCTCCACGCAGACAGCGGCATGGCACCAGCCGCACAAACAAATTCCGCTTTGTTGTCATTTTCAGGCACTGTAAAACAGAAATTGGTCAATTTAAAAATCCAGACAACTTCAGAGCTACTTACGTGGGCTGCTTCTCAAACTTCCCCTGGCTGCTAAATACTTAAAACATAAAGAAGAGTATACATACCTGCATATGTGTGCATGTATACACATATGCGAGGTGGGGGTGGAAATTTTTTACTTTCTTTTAAACACAAGAGATCTGTAATAGCATTAAATATGATTAAAACACCTACAGACTCCAGAAGATGAAGACAAAATTTAGCCCATAACTTGTCACCTGGTAACACAGCCTCACATCGCAGAGAAGCAGAGAATTTTGAAGCAGCAGTTGTGAAGTGCCAATTGTGTTTTTACAACACAGCTTATCCCTACCTTTACAAAGGTTACTGGGATGGTATTTTCGCTTAACATAATAAAATCAACCCTCTACGGAGTATTAGGATGTAGCTATAGGAAAGCCACTTTTTTTGTCATGAATAACATTAAATTCACGTACCTTACCTTCAGATCTCTCATTTAAAGACACAATATAACAAAAAGAACCAGCGTGCTTTCTACCAACTACTTTCTATCTACAGTTTAAAATAAAAGGCTTCCAAATGCACACATAAAGAAGTGACTTTTGTGCAACACAAAAATTCAGTTTCAAAAACTTCGACACATCTTGCTCTGCATACTGGAAATAAGGAAACTTCACCTTGCTATAGAAATGTATATTTCTTCCTTTAAACTCCATCATTGTTACAACAGAACCCTCTACTCTCCATGGCTTCTGCAATATTCCTAACTCAGCAGGAGTCAGCAAACCTAAATGGTGCAAACTGACTAGCTAATTAAGGATGGCATACACCAGCCAGTTCTGCCTCTTTTCTCCTCAGCAAGAGCACAAGTTTAGGTCTCTTTCCTCTAATTAGCAACAAATTTAAAAAAAAATCAGAACAATCCTCTTCAAAATGTCACCTCAAGTTTCAAGTTCAGCTGAAATCAGATGATGGACTGAACAATTTTTCAGGAAGGACCAAAACGTGCAGACGGACAACACGATCATTGTCAATAAGCTTCATTTCCTCAGGAAATTGGTCTGAAAATATACACTTTTCCAATATGGCACTGAATA
>Ga0181612_173358_pt1 | contig 18495 bp, 16 predicted proteins | sample HoacroProtozoa21_FD_119630 | JGI IMG/M metagenome (GOLD analysis project Ga0181612, IMG submission 119630) | Hoatzin crop microbial communities from Cojedes, Venezuel. Combined Assembly of Gp0051906, Gp0051904, Gp0051908
CACCTTCAGTACTGCAAAAGAGCTCATGAAAATCATTAGCTTTCTAGTCTCTCAAAAAATAAAGCCCAACAGAAAAGAAAATTAGGAATTGGGATGAAATGCCCTGTTGATTGCTGTAGATTATTTCCTCTCCCTCTCTTTTAATTAGGGAATTGACTGCCTCAGTCTGCAACATGCTGATTCCACTCCAAATCACTCACTGCTTAAAGTTACCCTTCCCTGTGAAGCGAGCTGATGCACCGAATCCTCAGGGTCACAGACACCGAGATTTGAATCAAAAGGATAAAATACATACAGCCATTTCCTATTCCAGCCCAGGGTCAAAGACAATCAGCCAGCACCCAACGTCTGTACACCTTGCACAGGGGTCCTGTGTGGCTGGCAAGCTCCTCTTACAGCACACACATATACAACAAGTTGCAAAGCCCCCAAAAATACAACCTCCACCACAAAATTAAAATAAGTAGCATTATCTCAGAAGTGCAGAACACAGCAGAACAGAGCTATGCTTGCCGATAACTAGTGAAAGAGGAAGGAAAATAATTGTTTGGCATTACTCTCCATGAAATGATAAAACAAAGAATACAAATCGGGTTTAGTTGCTCACTTTGGTGTTAAAACTAAAGACAACACTCTCAAGCAGCAGTTCCAGAGGCCACTTACAGAAGGTCCCATTGTCCTATTGACTGGGAAGCTGCTGAGATAGAAATCAAAATGCTAAGCTTTAGTAAACTAATCAGAAAGTCGTGCAATGCAAATGACATCTGTTAACTGATACTCAGCAAAACGTTAGAAACAGAAGTCACCAAAAATGTGCACTTCTTCATCAAGCCAGATGCAGCTGCAGCGTGACAGAGGCCTGGAAGATGCTGCGCAAGGTGACACGGGCTCTGACAAGGGAGAAGGGAGGCTGGGGCAGGGCAATGCCACCACCCAACAGCACCAGCAAACGATGCACTCTTGGCTCAGCGTGTAACATTTAAGGATGCTCTCAAAGGCAGTAAATGGTCATTTGGGTTTTAATTCTAGCTGGCTTCACAGGGGCACTGGGCCCCTGTTAGTGCCTTAGGGAAAGTCTTCCTGCAGTACCCACAGCATTCACTGCTTGTTTCACAAGATTCCCTTTTCCACACAACTAGTCAGAAAAGCCGCATTTTTTTCCCTTACTGAATCCTATAAAATTCCCTACTTCGAAATGTAGCTTTTCATCTCCATTTTGTCTGGAGATTTAAGGTTTGTCTCATCCCTGAGCTACTAGCAAAATTAATTCAGGGAACACAGCCATAGCTGGATCAACGCCAAGGAAATAATGCATTCACTTGTAGTGCCACTTGTGCCCAAGAATCTCAAGCACTTTCCGAACAGCCGTGAGTTAAGACCTGAGCCCGGGCAGCCGAGGCTGCTGCTTGTCCCCGGCGGGAGGAAGGCAGAGGGAAGCGTCCTCAGCGCGACAGCACGCTGGGGCAGCCACGGGGAAGACGCCAAGCTTCTTGGCCCCCGTGACAAGAAAGCCTGTTCCATGGTCCTGTTCTTCCCCGCTTCAGCAGAGATTGCAGCTCACAGGACTTTGCTTTTCTGGGAGTGCAGGACACTGAACTCAGCTTCTCCTTACTGCCAGAGGCTGACAGCAGGGCTGTTTTCTATGCTGCTAAAGGCAGACCTCTTTGCAGCCTTGGGCAGAGAGCAGGAGGGGGCTAATGGGGTTTCTGGTTTTGCCTCCTTTGTTTCCTTTCTATTTACTCTACTAAAAGAACCTTCCAGCGATTGCTCTTTTACTAAAAAGTTTATGACCTCCAAGCTGGGGACCTCACTTAGCACAAGAGCTTACTATTTTTGGACTGCATCTGTGCTTGTGCACAGGCAATTGCTGGAAAATTTAAGCACGTACAGAATACACAGTACATCACTGCAGTGAACAACGTTTATTGATGTACCTTGACTTCAATCCAGAAATCCCAGCCGGCAAGTGGGACTGGCCTTTTGACAAACTTGCTCCACTGGAACCTTTTCCCCAGACAAGCCCAGAGCAGCAGTATTTGCACGTCACGTAAAGCCTAGGGGTTCACAGAGCGACAACGTCTGAAGTCAGGCCCTGAAGTCAAAAGGTCTCCACATCCAGGCTTGGGGTTTCTGCCCAACTCAGGAGTCAGCAGACCTGGCTGCCTTTGCTGTCAGGGCCAGTAAATCCCCTTCTCCAGGGAAGGTTGGTGGATGCAGGCCCATTCTCTCTTCTCGGCTCCGGGAAGGAGATTGCCAAATCTTGTTCCAGAATATACAAAACTATTTTGTTCCTTACTATTCACTGCTTCCAGGGCTGTCTCCTACCTGTCCTCACTTAGGAATATCTCTCACACCTTCCAGGGCAGGCTACAGCCTCTCCATCTGCAGCCCCTCTCGTCTGTCTGGGCTGCAGACGGAGAGCAGATGGTTCTAATGGGCTGCCTGGTTACAGATAAGGAAGAATTCAGCCTTTCTTGAGAGCCTCCTTCCCGGCAGTTACTCCATGAAGCATACAGATTCTACCTCCCCATTTGTATATTTGGATGTACAGGTATCAAAGAACACTTCAGCTGAAAATGTACTCATGGTACCTCCTCCAGCTCTACCTTGCACACCAGTAGCTGTGGAGATGCATTGGCAAAGACCTCAGCACAGGCTGGCAACCCAAGCATGTAACCTAGACTCTGCAGCAGATTTTGAGAGCCCATAGCAAACAACTCTGTGAATTTTTTTTTCATCAGTATTTGGCTCAAGCCAAAGTTATGCAACTGCACCTCTGCTTGCAGCAGAGCTGGTGACATCCTTAGTCACTTGGAACACTCCTTCCTGAAAAGCCATTTTTCTTCTGTCACCAAGGCACAGCCGCAGTCTTCAAAGACACTCCAGGTGCACACCGCTCAGTTTATAAATAAAGCTGTGAATAATGCAGGTGCACGGCCCTTGGCTCTGGAATGAGACCATTCTTCCCCCTAAAATGCCACCACAAGAGCCTTCTGCACAGCGGTCTCCACGTTCTCTGTTTGATCAGGAAATAACGATCAGCCCTAGAGGACCCTGGCGCAAGCTCCCACCTACAGCCATCCGCTGGCTGGAGCCACCACTGCGTGTTTGCTCAGCCCAGCTCAAACTCTGCCTTAATCCTTCGAGTTTACACAGCTCTGAGATCCCAGAAAGCACGTAGATGGAGACTGGGGTTGTAAATACCTTTCATACACAGGGAACACACAAAAGAACTTGAAAAAAGTGCAAAAACCACACAGCTAGATGAAAAACCTTGAGCGTGCTGTTGGGGTGCAGAGGACAAAACCACCACCCACAGCTAATAAAGTAACTACCCTCAGCCCTCCTGCATCAGATCAAAATGCAGCCCTGGTGCGAAATCAAGTCCATGACAATCTCCTGTCCCCAGGGCCCACAGGACACTGCAAAGCTCAGACACGCAGCCGAGGACTGGTTACACTCCGCTCCTGCCAGACTGCCTCTGCCAGCCTTCAAAGATTATATGGGCTGATCTCCCAGAAGGGAAACGGCCTCCAGCTTCCCTCTCCACAACTCTTCACTGCAGCACTTCTTCCTTAAGTTGGGGGACATGAAATAGCCCACTGAACATCAAACAGGAGAGGGATCCATGCAAAGGAAATGGAAAACCCCACTGCCGCCTCTAAAACTGACCCTGCTTGTCCCTATTTCTGCCTCCAGCTTCTCTCAGCAAAATTGCAATGGAAAAGCCCCTGAGGATCTGAGCACCATCTACCCTTATATCAACTTTATCATGCAATTAGCAGCAGGGTTGTCAAATGTGTTTGTTTAATAGTTCAGGGAGAGATCCCGGCTCCGAGAGGAACTGAAACACATTTACTCTGAATTAGGCTACTTTTAAAATATTCCTATTGACCTGATACCCAGTTTACAGAACAGCAACATAGAAACAAATGCTGACTTGATATTGTAAGTAGACAAAGCATGTTACAAACACAGACAGGACCTCTACTCAGTGAAATGTACTGCCCATTGAGTTCCATAAATGTGACACAGGAGATAGCAATTCAAATGGAAAGATAATACTGGATGTACACATGAGAAACATACATGAAAGAAATTAACTTTCAGGCACGGATTTGAAGATGGGTCCGTAGAGAGAGAAACCACTGCAAGAACAGGAGCCAGCACAAGAAAAGCTGAGTAGCCAACAGGCACATGAAATGAGGTGAATAATGAGAGAAAAAAAGAGAAAAAAGGAATGGGGTAAGAGGTAACTCTGCCAGAGGGCATCAGGTAGGACCACACCAAGATGATTGAATTTGAACTCAACGCGGTGAACATGCAGCAAATGCAAGTGGAGATCTTAAAAATGAGCACGTTTCAGTGGTAAAGTGCGAGAGCTCTGCTCAGGAGAGCTACTATGGGGCAGCAGGAGCACGCAGGGAGAGCAGCGATGGGGAAGGAGCCCACAGCAGGCCAGCCTGGCTTCGCTCTCCCCAGAGCTCAGGCACGCTGCGAGGCAGTCTGCTGGGCTGCCGCGGCCGTGCACGGGGAGGTTCTCACTTTTCCTGTAATATAACACACGCTTGTTTGTTTTACTTTCCTGCCCTCTCTTCTCCCCCACTGCAAACTTCACTACAAAGGTAACTCAAGCCCCTGGCCTTTCAGCCAAAGCCACTAAAGATTTTATAAAAGGGGGAAAAAAAAAGTCTAGATTTGAAGTGACTCTCTTGCTTTGACCCCACATTCAAGCAAGGTAATCAATATCAATTAAAATGATTGCAAATGAAATCCTTGCTTGTTTAACCTTAGACTGCAATTCTCCTTTCATAGCTGACATACTCCAGATGAGTTTGGGACTTGCTTTTTAAAATGCATCACATTCGCCCTGACCCCGTCACACATTTCGCTCAAGAATAAGATGACTTTTTGACAAGACAGCTTTGGAAATGTTAAGACATTTGAAGCTGCCACTGCTTTGCAGGTTTATGATACATGATTTAACTTAAAAATAAAAGTGGATGAACCAAGAAACTCACTGTAATTGAAACAGTCAAATTTATTACCAGAGACTGCGCTCCTGTCACCTGTGAAGAGCTAAAGAGCAAGCTGTCGGTACTCTGCTAAATGCCCACTTGTTATGTCTCCCAAGAATTAAGACCTTTGCCGTCAGGACCTTGCAGACACCACACCGAGTAGAAACACCTTGGACAAACGCTACCTCAACACAGTGTAGCAAAAAATTACAAAAGGGGAGGTCAGTATCACTCCACTTTAAATGCATTTCAATCCACAATGACTTCACAAGGCTTTGATTGCTCTTGTTCCTTGCACAATACCAGAATAAATAATAACGATAAACTGCTGAGCAGTATAATAAGTGGAGGAGAAGGGAGCTGGTACTGTTCTGTTCCTTCTCAATTACTTGAGGAAAAAAACCAGTACTCTCCCTCCAGCCTAGTACCAAGTACCTGGAAACAGACTGTTTAACAGTCACTTCGGGGACAGTAACAGTAAGAATTTACACAGCAAATACCTGCTCTTTAGTAAGAGCTCAAGGAAATCTGCGCGGCTGCGAGCACGTGGTTGTCCATGTTGTTGGCATAAACCCTTCTCCACCGTCACCCGTTGGGGAGATGGATACACAACATCTACTGGTTTAAGCCGCACTCTGCAGGCTCGACACGCAGCCAGCCGTGGCTCTCTCCCGCTCCTCCAGCCTGCTCCTCGGAGCCCGCGGGCGCCTCGCTGCAGAGAGCTGCACCCGTCTTCCTCGCTACCTACTCACAGACATACTGCACAGCTATTAAAACTCCCACAGGTGCTTGCTGTCCATCAGAAAGGAAATGATCCCATTTTAAGCCATCAGTATTTCCTCCAGTGATGGCAGTAAATGCCCGACGAGTGCTCACAGAATTACTGTCAGCAGAAAGTGTGTCAGAGAGCAAGGGAGCTTAAATGATTGAAGGGAAGCTGGGGCACCATTTTCAGGTAGATGAAATGAGGCATATTCCAAGCCCAGCCTGCCCAGCTTTCGCAGGCTGTAAGGCGCTGCTGTTCGCGCACCGCACAGCCACCCTGCCCAGCTTTCACAGCAGATGAAGTACGTTTGGGCTGAAGCTGCTTTCAGCCAGGACTGGGAGCTCAGCCTGCCCAGTTTATGTAGTGTATCAGGGATTTAGAAAAGAGCTCGTGCTTATCTGACAGCACCTACTTCAGCTTATTTCAGCTGCATCGCCGCACTGCTGGGTACGAAAGCTGAGCGCAGAGCGTGTGCCTCCTGCAAGCTCCCGCCGTCTCGGCCAGTACCCTCCGAGAGGGAACAATCAGGCTGGCAGCAGCACCGCACGCTGCCCTCGCACTGCCCAACGCTTCCCAAGTGACAGACTACGCGTAACACCTCCATTTTAAAGAACGGGATCTGGGGGCCACCAAGCTCAATTGGCTTCCAACGGTATCCACAGCAAGTAAGCGGCACGGTCAGGCAGGCACTCCAGGTCCAGTGCTGTGGGAGGACATTCCTCAAGTGGGCCAGTACGCAACGACGCTGCCGGGCCCACGCTGCCGACGGGCAGCAGTCACACGCTTGTTTACAGAGCAGCCTTTAAACACGATCTGAAGTAATTGCCTTCTCCCCAGATTATTTAAACAGGCACTCATATCAAATTCAACCAGCTCCCACCGAGCAACAGAATTAGGACCTGAAGAAGCAGCTCCTTGCTTGAAGCCAGATGTGGCCATTTCATCAGTCATTTCCAATCCTGCCAGGTCGGTAACACAACCCCAAGTCTCCAGCTGCACCAGCCAGCCTCACGCTGCCAAACAAAAAGGCATGAAGGTCCTACCAGCACATACTGGTACGGCAGCTGGATGCTTTCACCAGTACCAATTTTCAGCTAAACTAGTCAGAAAAAACAAGAAAGCACTGCTGAGTAAAAAATGCCTCCAGCCTATTTGTCACTATGAAGAAGAATGTTTAGCAATACTGACTCTCCCTTTAAAATTAAGAACAAAAGAAGAAGACACAACTGTTTCAACCTCTGCTGAGAGGGGCCTGTCACGCGCCCACGAGCTGGACGCTGGAAACGGAGCTGAGCCAGCCCGGGGCTGGGCAGATGGACTGGGCATATGGCTCACTGACTGCAGGCAGGGGCCTAAATTGGTCTCCTTCATCCATACCTCTGCGTTTAAACTTTTGATCCTCATAACGCAAATTATCTAACAACCACATTATGACTGCACTACCACGTGAATAGCTTCATACTTGAAACTTAAAAGATATAGCTATACCCTTAGGTAGCTTGGTCATGAATCCAAAAATTCCCCAGCCTGATTTCTTACCCACTAAATACAAATGAAAAGTTTTAATTTTTTTCTAGGATTCCCGATTCAGCCACATTGGTTGTCTCCACTTATTCTTCAGTACATACTTTTAAAACACAGTCATGAAAAACGAACTGCTCTTAAGGCAGTAGCATCTACAGAATGAAAGCTCCAGACGAATCTCCCACTTGGTGACAGCCTCAAACACATTCACTCGTCAAGTAGCTGCGGACATTTTGAGACTCTGCCTCCAGCCTACGCTCTTTATTACCACCCTCCTAGGAAGGGTGCCATTCCCAAAGACGTTGCAGAACAGAAGTATGACTGTTCTTCAGCAACAGCAGAGCAGTCTGCAAGCTTAGCTTCAACTGTGGTTTGACACAGCTTGCACAAAGCCAATGCAGGAGATGAACTCTCGCAAATTCACTTCTGCCAACTCTACTCTAGGGGCGAGAGTCTCCAGAAGAAAACACAGCCATACCGTGATCCCTGGTGCTGCAGGATAAAGTGATTCATGTTTAACACTATGACACTAGAGGCATTTTTTACCAACTCCGCAGTTGTCCTCAGAGGTAGGCAACAATTTTCAGTTCAGCTGTCATGAGGTCTAGAATGTGTATTAAATAATTAGTCCTCTGGTAGATTCTTTTGGCTAGGAAACAAATGAGAAGAAATATAAATGATCGAACAACAAGAAATATGTAGAAGCCAGCCGTCTCCAGAAACAGCTGCCCATAGCACATTACTCACACCCGAGGGGAAAACTCTTCAGCGAGGTGACTTCTAGCAGGAGAGAAATGCCTTTCCAAATGTCACATTCACTAATGAAAAGTCCAGGCCAGTACATCTGTGCCACCCTCGCCGCCCTCGTTCCTCCTCAAACATGCTGCTGGAGAAATGTATTGTACCAGCGAGGTCTACAGCTGTCAGTCTCGCCAGCAGCTATGTTCTCCCACATCGAGTGGCTTAGCACACCACGTGAGCAGCTCATCTATAACCGGTTTGCTAGAACAAACAAGCAGCAAACAAATGTTTCCATATATCCTTAGGGCTTCCTAGAATAGCTCCAAATATTCTGATATCTGTGTTGGGAACGAAACATTCATTTATATCCTAGGCAATCACTGAGAAAGGGGAAGCATACACTATCGTAGCAGGCAATTTTGATGTATTCTATGTTACAAAACATTGTGAGGCAGAGAGCTCAAAGGTCATTAATAGATTTTCATATGTTTACAGACAGCAGCAATTTCAAGCTCGGTAATTTTAAAACTGCATGTCATTCTCTCAACTTCCAGCTGTTATTTCAACATTAGATAATGAACACAATGCAAAGGTTACACAATCACTTGAACCAGCTTATGCTGTAGATCCAGTCACACAAATCACTATTAAATTCTAATTACACATATATTATTTTACAACTCTTATTAGAGCAGCAGGGCAAATCCTCTTTTATAAAGGGATCAACAGTTTAGAAGAAGAGACCAGAAAGGTTATTCTTTTAACATGACAGAGAGCTGCTCCTCTCTCTCCCTCCATCACCTAAACCAGTGCTGATTTATGAGTCTTAGAAACAAACCTGTGCCTTGTTAACACCACACCAGTTGGTGCACATACAGCTATCAGCCCATATTTTGCTTAAGTGTTTTATAGATCCCTAATACATAGACATTGATGCCTACTTAAAATAATTATCTTTGATCAGAGGGAAAAAAAAATGTTTAGTGGTTACCCAGTGTACTGTCTGAATATGCTCCCGTTTTTTCTTTATACAACCACTTTGAAACTGAGCAGACACCCTCCAAAACATACAGATTTCTCCTAAAGGGGAGTGTTGCTATCTAAGCTAAAGCTTTGCAAGACATCCGGCTTGCACACCATGGATTTTTATTTTATTTTAATTTTGGACCAGAGGAAATCATTGTAATCATCCAATCTGACCCTTTTATCACGCAGCCAAATGACCCAAATCACCCACCTGTGAACTGGTCTTCAGGAAATTTTGGAAGCTTACTAGTCAACTACCCCATTACCAAACAAGAAAATCAGCAAGTTATGTTTCGCTCTTGCCTCTCATTTTTTTCTCTCTACTCCCAGGCAGTGCAAAGTGTTACCCACTCTGGTTTATTCCGCCCAAATCCAGCTGTCAGTCACACAGCATGTAACCTCAATGGGAATTGAAGAATCTCATCCCCAAGATTCAGCTTTGAAGCAGGACAGACCAGCAACGTCCCTTTGTGCGAGGTCTCCTGCAGTGACAGCAACGCTGCCCTGGCAAAGTGATGTCTCTCTAATCCCCAGTGCATCCTTAGCCAGCAATGAATTTCACACTGGGAAATTCCATGCTTTGACATTAAATAATTCCAGCTGAGATTTTCAAAGGAAGAGATAGGAGTCCAATCCCAGCACATTCCAATAGGAAGCCCTTAAGGTTTGGTTTATTTTCTTTTAAAAAAGGAAACCCATATTTCATTTTCATTTCCATCCCAGTTTCCTCTGGGAGATGAAACTGAAAGCAAGGAACAGAGGGCAAGAGCAGTGCTAAAGGGAAGACAGACTTCTAAGAGACTGACAAACACCACCACCAGTTCCTGGGTACATCAGTTTGTAACATGTGATACAAGAAGGAAGAGATAAATCAGCACGTTTGTTAATGATCCTGAGAGAAAGAAGGATTTGTACTTTTGCCTGGTTAGTCTCACTTGCCACTAAAGAAGTAACGAAGCAAACACTCCACCAGGATGGCAGACAATTACAGCTCAAGAGTGAACAAAACCAGCAAGCTGCCGAGAGGAGAACATGGGCAGAATCAAAATGATGCGATCCACTTCTCCAAGCATGTCGAATAAGGCCTTGGGCAGGCAGAGCTGACAGGACAATAACCCACTGCAGAGAGAGGCCTTGGCAGAGCAGGTGCCGTCCATCACTCCTCCCTGCTGCTTCACCAGATTCAGAGTGAGTGGTGCAAGTTTGCATCGGCTTTACCTCTCTCTTTCCATGATGTTTAGAGGATTCGGGCTTTCCCCCACCCAAGGGGTGCTGAGCTGGGCCTCTTTCCAACCACTTCCTCAAGCCATGCTGAATTGCAAGTTTCCCTCAATGCTTCGCTTTCAGATCCAGAAACCTCTACCTGCACTTCACAGACCCGAACCCGAAGGCTGGCTGGTTTCTAGGACCTGATTTCCTCCTGTCTGGAGCAGGGCTTTACCAGTCAGAGACTAGAGAAAGGGGCATTCACACAAAGCTTTCCATTTGCTGCTAGCCCTCAATTTTGAAATGAAATAGGAAATTCAAACATGATACAGAGCCGCAATTTTCATCACTGCTAACCCACTCAAATTCATTAAGAGCCCTTCTACTTCTCACGATTCACATGTCTGAGGGCTTCACTTCACTTCTCTTTTACTGTTCACAGCACTTGGTCAATGGTAAACACCACCGAGCGAGAAATACTGACGTAGCACATAGTATTTATTTGTTCAAATGGGCATAACCCTTTGGCAAGAACCAGCAAATCCAGCCAACGTGAGAAGGGTTAAGACAAAACAGATACAACCAGAGACTGGAGAACAGCCCGCACTGAAGCAGAGTGTCTTGTGATTACTTCTGTCTTGTAGCTCTTCATAAGTCGCATCAGAGCTGACATCTCCACCAGCTATCTGCTTCCTTGTGTAGACAACCAGCAACAGAAAAGCTGACATGGCAATTCTACTACACACACATGCACGCACGCTACCTAACAGCTCTCACTGCTACAACAGCACGAGCAATGAGGAACAAGCACATCCTGAGTTCTCATCCAGGCTCTGACACCAATTCTCAGTGCAACCATATGCGAGATACCTAGTCTAAAAATTGTTTTTAAAAGTGTTCACAAAATCAGGTAGGAATTGCAGCACATCTCTCTCAGTAGTATTACGATACAAGGAACTTTCAATATGAAAAAGAGCTACAAAAGCATTTACAACTACTGTTTATTAATCAAGCTCTAACCCCCATCACAGCCATAGCCCAGGATGCTCTCTGTGCCCGCCTATGTCTGTGCCCCCCACACGTCAGATGCCGGGGCTGCGGCGGGGCAGGCAGCCCCTCTGCCACCTCCATCTCCGGAGGCTGTTGCTAAGCGACCAAGCACCACCGATATCTGCAAAATCCTCCAAAATCCTCCAGCTCTGCCCGCCCCGATCGCCTCGGCCCCATTCCCAAACACAGCACCCAACGGGCCACAGCGTCTCTCTCGTAGCCCTTGATAATCTGGCTTTTATGTGTAAAGCAGCTCTTGCCAAGAACTCCTATGATAGCAAAAACTGCAGATAAAAAGATAGTATCAAGAATACTACATTTCACAAAGCAGATAAAAGAGCAGAAGGGGAAATCTCACGCATCAGACCAGAAGCGCTCACCAAAGCAGAAAGGGGTTTCAAACACAGGAGCTTCCAGGTATGTGTTTCAGGTGAGGAATATGGGTTTCCCAAGGTCCCCACAGTGACCCAGCAAAATCGTGTTAGCACTCAGGTTTCAGCAGGATCTGTAAAAGCAGCACCCTTTTTGCAACGATGCCAGAAGCAAATGTCTTCTCAAGCCTTACAGATACAGACTGACAATATAAAGGCTTTAAAAACCAGAAAGACCAGCTTAAACATCCACCCATCCCACAGAAGGTGGCAACCTGGGGAGCGCAGGGCCATGTTAATGAATGTGTGCTTAACGGCCGTTCATCCCCCATCTCTCCCTCCACACATTACTCTGTTATGGATACAGATAAGGTTTGTGGCTTTTACATCCCATTAGGGAAAGCCTTCCTCTAGCGGGAAAAAAAAAAAAAAAAAAAGCATGCTGAGAAGGTGAGGGAAAAATCTTTCTTAATTTATAAATACCCTCACCATTTGGCTTTTATCAGGCCTTTTCATTAGCAATTCTTAAAGCACAACACAAAGGGAATCAGCATTTTGACCTCTATTTTAGAGAGTGAGAAATGAATAAATACAAAGCAACTTGCCCCAAGTCCACCATCATTCCCCCAGCTCCTAGACCATACTGTGCACCAGGAGAACAGACAGTCAAACGACATCAAAATCTGCTTCTGACAGAAACAGGATTTCACACTGATGGTAGAGAGCAGGTTTTTCTAGGACACAGTAAATGCAAACACGGTATTTGCTACAGAGGAGGCAACAGGTGGGATTTGTACAGCTCCAACCTTACATCCTTTCGAGTGTCTTCAATAAAATCAGCTCGAGAATAGCGAGGACAACATGATCAATATATTAAGTCAAGCTGTTTGTTACCGAAAGAGTAGAACTGGCAGCTCTTCTTGGTTTCTGAAATATGACACATAACCTGGCCTTTCTAATGCGCTACTCTGGATGGCACCCAAATCCAGCACCATCTGGCTAGCATGGGCACATGTATACAAAGAGGACAGAAGAGACTCCTGGCTGACAGATAAAGTGACATATCAGTGCAGCAACATGGACTTTAAATCTCTTCAGAGTTCGCAAAGCCAGCTAAGCACACTGGAAACACGAGGCCAGTTAAGCGACTTCAGGGCAATACGAGGGCTGAGAATTTCTCACACACGTGAGATCCGGGTAAACATTTCTTTTGTTTGTAGACACCATTACCAATGGTACAAAAAAAAAAAAGCAAAATGCTTTTCTTGGTGTAGATTCAAAGCAGAGGGTATCGCATTTCCTACCCTGCCCCAACGCTAATCCCTAAATTCAAAAGCCTGATTTTTCTACCTCTGTTTTCACATTCCCTCTCACATGGTGCTCTCCTGGCATCACACGGCAGTCAAAACCAACATGTTATTCCACGGCACAGAACTTCTTAAAGCTTGGCCTCCCAGCTACGGCACAGGCCACTCCTTCCCTTTCTCCTGCTACCAGGCCACAACGCACACATTCTTTCACATTCAGTTTCTAGCATTTAAGTGATGATTTGGCAGTAAGGAAATGAGAATACTTAGGTAACAGCACAAACAGCAATCTGTCCACAAAAACAAGTGGGATGTCTCATATCACATCTAACATCCAGTTCTGCATTCACTTACACGGTTTTACGCAGCTGTTAACTCCACGGAGATAAGGAGAGTCACAGCGGTGGAGAAGAGAGAACAGTCATGAACTCTGTTCAGGCCAATTCAAAAAATAAAAAAAACAGGGATCACTGAGGAATCTGAAAAAAGGGCTATTACAATTTAACAAAACACGGATTCACCTATCCACCTCGTCTTCTTCCTGAAGGTTAGTGTCCCAAAACCAGGAGACACAGGCAAACACAGGCTAGCCTGATAGGATCACACCGTGGATCCAACAGCAGAGTCCATTCAAAGGAGCAATCCTCTGATACAGCAAAACCCCCGCTGCCTCAAGGTAGGGGGATTAAAAGGGACTTAAAAACTGTAGCTGTCACTTGGGAGGAAACTATCCCTAAAAATGTGATCAAAGGTTCCCAAATCATCCTGTTTCAGACTTAAGGACATCAGGCTTGAAATCTAAACAATTCCCTTATCAAATGAGTTCAGACGGATTTCTTAACTGTCCATGCCCCTGGGTTGTCCCATCGACTTGGGCCTCATAGCAGTATCTTTTCCCACACAGCGAATGCTTTTTTCTTGAAGCACATAAACGTGTTGCTTCAGAAAGCTGCAGGAAACACAAAGCACTGTCACAAACTCAGGGAGCAACAACTCCTCCTCCATGGATATCCAAAATTTCAAACCCACAGAGACCAGAACATCTCTTTTAACAAACACGAACATGCCAAGTAGGGGTGACTCAGAGTGATGGTCCAAAGCAAGGTGGTGACTTTTAAATACTGAAGCCCACCAGACTCCCACAGACCATTCCCAATTCTTTCATTTAAAGAGTGAGGGCATCTAAGAGCTGGTCTTGTGTCTTTTGTCTTTGCTGCGGTACTTGACAGCATCAAGTCCTTCTGACTGTTTCCTATCTGGCATTACAATACAAAACACTGCAAATGAACCAGGTGTGGTTTTCAGTCTTAAAGTTTTTAACCAAGCACAGCAGAAAGTCACTTCCTCTGCACAAAAAGGGCATTTGGTGAAGAATTTTCAAGTGAATAAGCAGCTTTGAACAAGAACAGTCTTCAGGAACTCTGAAGATAAAACCCTCATTTTTCGTTAGCATTAACTATTCTCCCAACAGACTGCACGTTTATTATGCCTTCTCCAAAGATGCCATGGGGAAAATCTTTTATCCTTGTTTTAAATCCCCTCACATACGCATTGTGAAAGTTTCATGTACATGTTAAAATATTTGAAATTCATTAGCTATCAATTCCAATTACAATTATTACAAACAACAAAGAATTAACCTTGATTTTTTCTTTTTATTCTAATAATTCAGGCGAACAAATAAATAAACGAGTACAGCTGACAACAAATAAATAATAAGCTCTTGTAAAAGGGGCCTTAATGTTTACAGGCCAAACTTAACAGGAGTCCTGAGTTTTGGAGTTAACCCCTTGTTCTGGTCTTGATATTTTAAGACATTAGCAAATCTGTTTGGCAACTGTAAATCAGATGGGAAAAGAATTAAACACCTCTAAAAACCCAGTATTTTACACATAGCAGTCAAACCTTGTCCTAAGCCTGACCTGCTTTTCGCTCACAGAGATCAGCTGGCTCTAACGGAACCAGCCAATTCTCCCTTCCTCAGTTTTGCAGGTGATAAACTCCCAGCAAAGTGCCTTCTCCCAGCTCCAGCCCCTAACGCCTGCTCTTTGCTTCAGCATCCCAGCGCCTGCCTCAAGCACAAACCAGGACGCGTGCTGTGGTGCTTCCTTCAGAGGCAAGAAACCCGGGGACAGAGGCGTGGAGGAACGGCCCGCTGCTCCCCACACCGCGCCGAGCCGCTGTCCCCATGCAAACGTTTCATGTTGGCAGCTTCCACTGGCTTTGCCCTCACCGCGCACTTGCTGCCTCCCCTTATCTAATCTTATTTTATGGTACTTCACAGTATCAGGGGTCTGGCATTTAAAGCATTTAAAAGAAAAACAGAGTGCAAAAGCACCCAGGGAGATTAGAATTAAGGCGCTAATTGTCCCTGCTGGCCAGCGAGGTCGTGTTGGTGCAAGGGCCAGCGCCCTGCTCTGGCTGGGTCCCCATCCCAGTGGTGCCTTGACCTTGCTGCTGAGCATGACCTTGGGAAAGCCCTTCTCCTCCCTTCCCGGCCCAAGGAGCGATGCAGTCACCCGTGGGACAGCTCCAAATGGCTTTAGCAGCCCTGATGCAGCACCAGGACAAACATTTGGGCAGCGGCACGGTGAACTGGACCAGTTTGCTGACCCAGTTCACCAGGCAGCCCCAGAGTCAGCAGTACTGCCACCACGCAGCAGACAGCAGAATGTGAGAAGCAGACGACAAGGTGTCCTGCTGCCTCAGTCAGCAAAGTCACGGAAAACATACTGTGTGATGAAGGAATGAAGAGACAGAAAACACAAAAGGGAACCATGAGAAAAGAGTAAGCCACTGCTCCCCTTAGCGCACCCAACCAAAAATAATTCGACAAAATAAACCAGCATTTTTAGAGAATGAAAGGGATGCACTGGGCGAAAAAAAACCCCACTAAGTTCTGTTCAGGTTTTGCACTTCCGAAACTTGGTAAACACACACATCAGGCTACTGATACAAAAATGCATGTACACTTCTGGTACGTTCAACTCGCACAACAACCACAAAGCCCCTTACTTGCCTTAAACCAACCCCTATTACCTTCTGCATTTTTACACAACTAAAACAATGCACCTCAGTAACAAATCATTTCAAAGTTCAGTGCTATCAATGAAACACTAATTCCCAGGACCCAGCCTCACTTTTCGTGTCAGAAGAACCACTGATTCTTTAGGGCTCTCCTGTTCTTTGACACACCTTCCTCAGCTGGTTTCCCTGTCCTTTTCTATTTACTGGATCACAAACATTTTGGAGGTTTGGAAAGCATAGTATTTAACATTTTATAGAAACATCTGCCAACAGAGCTGCTAAACACTCTTGTAAGAGAGACAGAGATGTTTATTTAGACATGCTGCTGACGTTTTCTGTTGCATTTTGATCCTGAGGCATATGTAGTCCTTCCAAACAATTTAGCATCTACTGTGGAAGCATAGTTCTCAGACAAGTGCAGCTGAAAGTAATTGAGATTGAAATTTCAGGACCATCTCAGAAAACCACTATCACAGCTCCTCCCTAGGCTCCAGGCAGAACAAGCACCCAGCAGCACGGCAGGTACCGTGCTTCTGGAGTACCAACATTCGAAAGCCACACAGTTTGTGCCTTGGTTGGGACAATGTTGTGACTGGCTTGAGTGATGCTGGTTACACTGGCAGGCACCAGGACTGCGATGTGCAGTGGCCTCCTTTCCAGCTGGCCACCCCATCCACAGGACACCACAGCAACAGCCTGTGTAATAGAAGGTGCAAAATTCACACAGAAAATTCACACTTCTGTGGGACTGCGGCAGCAACGCAGGTGTCCTCAGCCACGTGCTACTCCCACAAGCAAGCTACTCACCACGCTGAGCTAGCTGGGCTATCCCTTCTGCTATGCAAGTCTCCACACTGAATGCTGCCCAGGTGTGTCCTTAATGCTCCAGAGCTGTGATCTCTGCTAGATTTAATCACAGTGGCCAAAAGAGCTATCATCTGACTCCTCCCTGCCCTTCTGCTGGAATTTACCACTCTGCAAGTACAGCTGACAGAAGAGAGCTTAACCAGCTCACCACCCCTGCGGTTCATAGCCTGATGGATTACTGTAAACTATAAATTGATCACAGTTAAATCACCTTCAACCGCTGCAGCAAAATCCCACAGGGATAATGAATCTGCATCCCTAGTCTCTCTGCCTTTGTTTCGTATCTGTTAACAGAAGAGTAACCCTTCATTACAAAGTTAAAACCATTATGTTGGGCTACAGAGTTCTCAGACAGGCTATGGAAGCAATTAAGGGAAAGACTGATTTATCCTACATCCAATGAAGAAAAAACCACAGCATCAACCAACACTGCAGTGATCTGAAGAAAAAGGGAGAATCCCAAACCCCCTGCTTTAGACATCTGATCCCTAAAAGCAAAGGATAATACTTTCAACAACAGATTATGAATCTGTGTATACAGAAAGGATTAATGCAGCTTGTTGGTTACAGAGATGAAGGAAATTAAAAAAAAAAATTAAAAAAGGAGAACTGTGAATTACAGCTAACCACACAAAAATTAAGGGGTTTATTAAGGGCTGTAGACCTAAAACAAGCAAGCAAAGTACTTGTGTGCAGGAGAGGAAGAGGACATCTTCTACTCCATCTGAATTCACTCACTCAGCAGCGTGGATTTCACTCTCTCCCCAAAGCATACTTTGCAGAAGTAGCTGATTTACCTTGTGTTTGGGTCTAAAAAAGTGAGGAAACAGGATTTCACTGTGTTAAGACCCCCGTAGACTCCTCATGAGGAAAAAAATGGATCTTTGCCTGCAAAGCTGGCTCCCGCACAGTAATGCATGTGCCACAGGCTGTCTTTTCTTCTGATGTGTGTTTTAAGTTGTTTGTGTAAATAACCATGTGGGTTACCCCCATCTGGTTTCCATAGGGAAGCATTTTAACTGTGAAGAAAATATAGACAAAAACTGGTATATTGTGAAAAATGCATTTTCTGCAACTACTTTCAACAAGAACCACCCCAGAAATTTTCTTTCACTTGAGCCTGCTTTAAGAATGCTGAGAATCTGCACATTGGAGCAAATTACTGCAATTAAGAAAGAAATGGTACTGCTATATCTAGCTACATACTTATAATTACTCTGAATGAAGTAGATTTATTTGATTCTTCTTTGGGTCCAGAGGTTTTAAATTCCTGATAAAGGTCAAATCATCTCATTCAGAAGAGATGATGAAGCTCCACCAGAGTTTGACTGAAAAAGGTCACCAAATCCAAATGCTCTCATATTCTTTAAATAAATTCACAGGCCTTTACTCTAGTGTTAAGGATATTTAAGGACACTGCAGTAAAATGTATATACTTATTTCCAGTCACACTTATCAGCCAGAGCTTATATTGAGTGGCTAGAAATCTGAATACAAAACTCCTATCACTGCATCTTTTTGTATGTTCCTTCTACCAAAACAAACCAAAAAATCCTGATGCTCTGAATATGCCATGGTGACTTGTGATTTGA
>Ga0181612_109671_pt1 | contig 18485 bp, 6 predicted proteins | sample HoacroProtozoa21_FD_119630 | JGI IMG/M metagenome (GOLD analysis project Ga0181612, IMG submission 119630) | Hoatzin crop microbial communities from Cojedes, Venezuel. Combined Assembly of Gp0051906, Gp0051904, Gp0051908
AAAAGTCTAAGAGGGAAACAATTAGTGGTAAGAGCCTGGATTCCCCCATACCTTCCAAGCTGATAAATGCGGTCTTTAATATCAAACGAACAGTAAAGAATCAGACAAGATCTTTAGCAAACACAGACCCGAACATTGCAGACAAACTGTACAACCATGCACTAGAGCAGAGCTGTGCTATTTGTCAAAGAACGTATCTCTCTTGAGCAAACAAAGGAAAAAAAAATTCAACCTCAAAAAAGTCTTTCAAAATATTCCACATCTGCAATTTTAGTGGCTCTCCTAAAATCAGCAGCTGGCCAGAAATACCATGGCAAAAATCAAACATAAATATACCAGACAACTATTTACAACATGTTGTATACAACTGTAACTATTTTACCTTTAAAGTTGACATCTACAGGACTTTCCAGCTCGTGGAAAACTTCTCATAACAATTCTACATCAAGCCCTGCTGACCTGGCTAATTTTGCTATGCCACGTTAAACACAATGGGGGGAAAAACACTGTCTTCCCTCCAACCTGATTTGTTTTTTTGTTAGCTACTAATATGAAACACTTTTAGACCAAAATAAAATGGAAATGACCGTAGTCTTAATGTTACTACTGGTAAAAGTAAATCTTTAAAGAACATGACAGCACCTATGGCAAAATATTGCTAGGTCTCCCCAGTGAGTTTGTATTTTGAACATTACAGACACATCTGTAAAAACTGAGCACAGTTGTACCCTGGTATCAGAATCACACAGCAGGAGAAGCCCACTCATTCCAACTTCTCTCAGTCAAGAAAGTTTCCATATCCAGTATGCTCAGCTATAAAATCTGTGACTTCTTTTTTTTTGGTTAAGGAAGTGCTAAACATATCCTTGAGAAGTCAACAATTTATTTTATTAGCAAGTCTGAACATCCCCAGATGTTCACTTCCATTCTATTCTGGACAATCTATTTATTTGAAGAGTGGGCCAGAACTGCTGACATCATTACTACAAAATCAGCAGATTTCAGGTAAGCAAATATGAAGAACAGGAAAAGACACACGGATACACTGCTATGTAAGATACTACAGGGTGCCTGGATAATGTGCAGGATCTGCCATTAAAAACAGAGATCTAAAATGAGGTAGAATCTATATATAAGTATTTTTCCCATTTCTTCTGTTTGCTAATGCATAGGAAAAGATATGGTACCCGCTAAAAATCAAATCATCTGTTCTGATCACTTAATGATAAGATGCAATATAAACAAATAAAAAAAAACCTCAAAAAGATGAACTGTGCTTTCAGTTTCTAAAGATAGGACACATAACTGAAGGAAGAAAGTTTATCATGACATATGCCCCTTAAGAATGACAACCTGTTAAAATTGTTTGAGTTAAATACTAAGCTTTAAGGAAAGCTCACAATTTCAATTAAAATGCTTGACCAAAGCTAATCACTCCTGGGAAAATCACACCGGTTGACAAGAGATTTCAGTGAACTTATTATTAAACGAACACGTTTGGAGCAGGACTGATGCCCAAAAAAGGCATTTAATAGGACTTCCTTTTCTTGAACACGCTCAGAAGATTGCAAGACATATGACCTTTAGTTCAAATATAGCCTCCCTGTACGACATTTTACCGGACTGACACTGTAAAGAACGTTACAATATAAATTCTGTAGCAGCCACTAGTCATAATTTCAGGTTTTTAAAGTTCTATTATTGGTCTCTTGAACTGAAAGAACCACTTCATCTCAACAGTCTTTTACACCATGAGTAAAACACTTGCCCTTGGACGGAGGATGCGCCTATATAGCTATCTGCTGACAGACAAACTCCTTCGCCAACCCTTCTACACTGGCAGGAGTCAAGGCAACTCCAGCCCAGATGCTGTAGCCCCACTACCATGTCAGTAGCATCAAGGTAATTAAAACTCTGCTCTCACCAGCTCAGATAGTTCAACACTGTTGCATTTCAAAAAGACAGAAGACCCATGTCCAGACAACCCGCCAAGTTCAGGCAAAATGAACTGGAATCTGTCTGGACTCATCCACGCAAATCCAGACACACTGAAGATAGAACTTAAATCAATCGCAAAAGCCACAGACCATCCAGGGAGAAAGGTTTAAGAAAATCCATAGCAGTATCACTACCATTCTCTTTCCCACAAGGTTTTACTAGGGCAAAAGTAGAGCAACAAAAAGTTAAAAATGCAGTGATGGCCTTGCTCTTTGTTCAAGAGTACAAGAAACAACCCACCACTTCACATCTTCATTCTGACACGCAGTGGTGGCAACAAGGTATTGTACTCTCAGATGCCAGAAGGCTGGCCTAGCCAAACCCTCGGCTGGTACGCTCTTCTTGCAAATTTTGGTGTTCATCTCCCCCTGGTGGATTCTGTACAGAGAGGGGAAACATTGCTCCACCTAGAAAGAACTTTGCTCCACCTAGAAATTCCCCCCAACGCAACTTTATTCATCTTCCGTTCAGGAGGAAGGCCTCACCTCAGATGCACCAACAGGCAAAACCAGCAAGACCATCTAGAGTAAGTGGGTTCTGAGCCACCAGGTGAGCCACCAGCGTGGGGTCAGATGGGTGGGTCTCTTGCTCTGGAACCCACTATACTGAACACTTAAAAAACACAATTATTTTAATATATATATACACAGATTTCTCTGCATTTGCCTCCTGCAGCACTGGAAGCCAGAGCTAGAGTTCAGTTTGTACTTGGACAGGATAGAATGGAACCAGGTATGAAGAATATCCATAATTACTATAGACATATCATATGAAATCTGGATCAATAACGCATGAGAGTATACAGACCCAGAATTCCTACCAGCCTTTCCTACATTCTTTGAAAGATGTCAAAATACCATACTGCTACCATTGTCCAAATGCAACAGAACACTTCATCAACCGATATGCATAACGACAGTGAAAGACAAGTTAATCAATCTATCTTGGCTGATACTAGTATTAAGCTTTGGTCAGCGGAGCCAGCAGAAGCTCTCTATGCCAGACCTACACTCAAGTTCTAGACCTACTCAACACAATCCACTCATGAATTGTGGCAGCTCCCTCACTTTTATACTGAGCATTGCTTTGTGTTACTATGCCTCCAAATTCCGTCCAAAGATTTCAAGAAATGGGAAATTATTTGGCATTTGCTCTGCACTTACTCAGCTATTTCCAAAAATCTACTTTCAAAGTGTGGGTGGCACACTTAAGAGTAAGTCTCAACTACAGGTACATTTTAATTTACAGCAGAAATAGCTACATGCTTCTATTCGGTATTATGTAGGCCCCCAAATTTAGCAATGTTTATGCACTAGAAGGACACATAGCAATTTAGACAATGTATATGGATGAACTTCAGTATCAAACCAGATCTACCAACTACACTGTGTCATTCTCACAAGTCACCGATGTGAACAGATAAACTAAAAGATATGTCTCCTCCCCAGTCTGAGTTAGTACAAGCTAGAATTTGCCACTGTAAACTCTCAGGGTAACAACTGCTCTGTTTGCTTCTTGGGAATTCTTAAGCACTTATATTTTACTAAAAATAAACTTGAAGGTACTATCTACAGGCAATATTAAACACCTTATCTCAATGTGTCAAGTATATAAAACTGCTTAACTTTCTAAAAACTTGACTTCATCATATCAAGACTTTGCAATTCTTAGTGAAAGCTAGCTTTGTCAACATGGAGGAAGGAGAAAAAAATCTGCACATAGAGCAGAAATACAGAAGGCGGCTACTTTTTTTTTGAGACTTAGATTGTTTTTTTGCAGCCTTAGAAAATATTCTAACTTTACCTGTGTCTGCTGATAATCAGTCGTCTTTCATACTAGCACTGGAATAAGCTTTCCAACCTTCTTCAACCTGAATTCACTGTGGGACACAGCACATAAATCACTGTGGGAAAAACTGCTTTCACTCCACTTGTGAAAAAGTTCTGATTTGTAAATCAGTAAAAAGCACCTTAAACATACCAATAAAACTACCTAAGCTACAGTTGAAAACACCTGGGAATCAACCAGCTTAAACAACAAATTTGCAATGACTATGCAGATACATATGTATACATACAGGCATTATGTCAGTATTTTCTCCAACAATGTCAATCAATTTAGGGATCTACTTTCTTTGGATGACGCTTGGCTTTAATAGGTGGCTCTGAAGCTATCAAGCAATACTTCTGCAGACTAGACTTCTTTCTTCTGCTATGTATCACACTTCATCCATCTATTGTCAATCACCTTCACTACAATTTCAGGTGGAACTTGTGCTCTTAGGAACAAAGCAGTGGCATCCTGCTTCCAATTTATGGGACTTCTAACACAAGCTTTTTTGGTTTTTGGTTTGTTTGGGGGTTTTTTGCTGTTTTTGTTTAATGTTTCTCTTGTATACTTGCCTTTACTCCCTTTTAAAGGGCTCAATTAGAGATAACAAACCATTCGGGTACTTAGCTGGCACAGAGATTGCCAAAAGCAAGCAACTTGCATCTGTGAAACATCATTGGCATATCATACTCTTAAGTCAGCTTCTGGCATATGGTTGGTCTCAGACAGGTTGCCTATAGTTGTTTCTACTCAAACAAGTGAGCTCCCCAGTGACAGGCTTTGAACTCACCTAATAAGATGCTTTTTGGGACAGCAAAGTTCATAGCTTTATTTCTGCAGAGTCACCCTGATCAATCTACATTCCAGCACATTTATTTCATTGCATACTCCCTTGTTCCGTTGTTCTTGATGCCTTGCACACATTCTCCTTTACTTTGAATTTGGGGATTGCAGCAAGTTGCATAACAGGAAGGCACACCTTTCAACATTCAGCTTTTTCATGCCTAGATGGCTTGTCATCTTTCCCTGGCATGGGCACAAACGATGGAAAACTTACTTGCCATGTAGAACAGTGAGTATGAAGTCCCTGGGAACAATTAGTGCTCATGTTTTTCTCAGTCGAAACATATGACCTTTTTGCAGCTCTCCTGAAAGTTACTTTCTTAGTAAGGTAAGTCAAGTATAGACTTAACTACCTTTTATTAAAAAAAAACAACCCAAACCGAAAAACAAACCAAACTCACAAAACCGCCACACCACACACACACAAAACCCAGCAAACTAAATGTGGGGTGAAATCCACCAGAGTTTAGGCAGCTATGTGAAATAATTCCAAACAAAGGACAAAGTATCAATCAAAAAACCAAAACAAAGTAATTGGTATCAATCCAGTATTACAATACTTCAGTTGTGTTTGTGGAACAAGCTAAGCTACAGGTACTTGAGTTTTTGTAAATGTAAAACTAATCTACTGAGTCTTGTATATATAAATGATACTGTTATGTTACACCAATAAATAAATACACTGCTGAACGACCCAATTTTGAAAGCAAAAGTAACATTGAGTGGGCATGAAAATCTAAGCCTTTTTCCACTTTCAATAAAGTTTTATGTAGTGGTTACAACAAAGGAAAAGATTTTTTAAAAGTTGAAAAATCTTTCTAAAAAGAAAAACTTGGTTTACAATAACAACACATACCCTTTCACAGGTAAGGGGTACAAAAACACGCTAGTGTTTTTAAAGCTTCAAGCAGTACACACCTAAGGTGTCTTTAAAATAAAAAGGCTTTTGCAGTTGGGTGGCCTGTGTGTTCCCTTTGTTATTCATTAATAACTTTTGTGATCATTGGCCTGTGTCAATTAAGCTTCAACCAAGCCCCTAAACAGAGCTGCTAAACCAGATCAGCCCAACCGAGGGTCGTATGGCTGCGAGCAGCCCCTCGAGTCATCGCTACCCACGAGTGGCCCGAAGCCAAGCACCCCATGAGGCTCATCTGAGGGCAGCTACCGTCCCGTGTGCTCCCTGTGTGACTCTAGACCAGCACCCAGCTAGTCCCCACAGCGCCGTTCCTCACCAAGCCATTAAAGGAGAGATCTGTGGGAGAAGGGATTGGACTGAAGGAGGATAAGGTAGGAGGGTTAAGGCTCGTGAGCAGTAAAGCCATAGGAGAGCAGGCTGTGTGGCGTCTGCTCATGATGGAACAAGTTATTTTGAAAGGTGCTTTTCCTTTCAGCTGTGTTCTGCATTGCATATTATTACAGCCTGGACTTATCTGACTCATAAAATGTACGATTTTCGTAACAAGTTAGAAGCAGGCAAGTCACATTAATTTAGCAGACGATAATACACTTACACAGCATAACTGTCTTATTTAAAATTTCAACTTTTCCACATAGAAATGAATATTGTTAGAAATATTGTCAAATTATTCTTATCTAATTAGTTTCCACTAGAAGAAAAAGAGAGGACTGAAATATGTATTTTTTCCTTTTACTGCAGAAAGGTACTATTTAGTTCCCAAATAACTTTTTATGTTTTTAGCACAAGAATATATTGCATTCTTGCTTTCCCTCCCCAAAAAACTATGAGCAAAACATGCCCAAAATTTTTGGATAAGATGGGCTCTATTTTGTCGTTATTTTTCTCAAGTATGAGCACCACTCTGTGTCATAACTTTAGATTTTTAAAATAAAAATGACACTCAACTTTGATTACATCATACAGATTTTAACAGAGTCAGTAAGGCATATGACAAAAATAAATGTGGAAAGGAAATGAAGGTATTTTCTACAACTATTTATAGTAATCCAGTCATGCTGAACTGATTGTATTTCCTCATATATTGAAAACGCACAGACAGCTGCATAAAAAATACATGTCATCAACTTTCAGCTTACATCCAATTTAAAAAACAACAGATAAACATACTCCTAAGGAGACTAACACTGCTTTCAGTTTACACAGGGAAAGAAAACTTTACTGTGGCCAAATCTTGAAACCAACAATTTGTATAGATTATCATACATCTTTGTGAAATATATTCACATATAAGAACTCCTAAAGATTAGGCTCATTTTCTTAAGAACTAAATTTTCACATTGGTACAATATTTCTTTTAACAAAAGCACTTAGACACAAGTAAATTGTTGGCAACATGAAGTAGTTTTTTATTCTTTTTAATTAAAAGAAGCTGTAAGGCATAATTATAATGTAAAGTTTCCCCCAGGTGTCTGGAAACTGGCCAAGACCTACTGGTTTCTCTAAGGTATAAGTCTTATGAACAACAGAAGCTGAATTCTGAACAGGGATAGCTAATACTTTGCATCACGTCTTTGGTAAGTTATGCTTTTTCTATCTGTCTACCTCTTCACTTTAAAATTTGTTAACTTTGGGGTCAAAAGAGCACTCTAATTTACATGGGCAAACCAACCTACCAGACAGGCCACCTGAATAGTTAGTTCAAAGGTAAATAAAAGGCATATTTGGTCCCTCTCACATTTCCTCTCATGTTCTAAGGCATTCACAGAGGATTTAGTTGCAGTGGTTCCATCATACACAATGTCTAACGTCCTGAAATTCCGCTTTGTCAAGAGGGCACGATCATGGAAGATACTAAAAACACCTGAAATGAAGAAGAATACCAGGATATAAGAATTAAATGGTGTTACAAGATTGGAACAGATATTCAACCTTTTTCAGCTTTTTTGCTACTCTGCCTACCTGATATTTAGCTGTTTGAGGATCTCCACTGGAAGATCTCACAGGAACAAGTCAAGAACCACGGAGCTCTGCTTCACTTAATTAACTCCACATTTAGTTTTGAATCTTTTCAAGTTTAATACTATACCAAATTTATCCCCAGTGCACACACTTGTTTCAATTGAGGCTATTCCTTCAATTCACTGTTCAGAAAATAATTCACTGGCAACAGAAAAGCATACACATATGGCTTGCTAGAAATATCCTGTCGAGAAGCAGGTGGTACACATGCAGCAAAGTTTTAGTAGTGTTCCATAAGTATCAACTCCATAGTCTAGTATTTCCTCTACATTGTGTAAGCAGGGGAATAAAGGCAACAATTGACCCTCCCATGCTAAAATAGGGACAGAACTTAACGGGAGAAAAAAGGTTAACCAGACACTCAGTTTACAATAAACTAAATACAACAAAGCCTCCCCCATCTGCACTGCTGTTTATTCAAAATCTATTTATTTGATCTATCTACATAAAAGTTTACATCAAGATCTAAAATATCCAAACACTTCTGCCATGACTATATCATGGATTATGCTCACTGACAAAAGAGCTTCAACTGTTTTACCAACAAAAATAATTTTACATAAATCCACCTTAGGAAATTAGGAAGGCCATAGACGTGGCCCCAAACACACACAACCCTAAAGTTTCAAGGGAATCTACAAAGCATTCCTGAGCTTCTTTACCACATCTCTTAGAAGAGTCCATCATGCTTAGCTTCAAAGCGTATAGTAATATATACAAACAACATGTTTCCATTTAAGAAAAATTACTTCGTATTAGTTAGTAGCCCACTAGAATGTCAGGAGTGTAAGAATATAGAAAGCTCTTCCTTTGGTTATCTTTTTGTCCATCAAGCATACAAACTCAGACTCTTCTATTTGTCTTTCATTAACAAATACATCAGAAGCTAGGAATATCTGTAAGTAGATAGGATTTTAACATCTGGCAATAGTAAGTGCACTTCAGGATATTTCTCCCTCTGCTTGACTAGCATTTCAGCGTGTTTCTAAAGCAGTGAGGGTCACTTTACTTATCCTGATTACCTGCACATTGTACTTCACAACCAGGTTTCATACACATCATTCAATTTATAATTCAGAATATGAGTTCCCAGTCAGAAGTTCTTTTGGAGGGAAGAAAGAAGGATAAGGACCATGTTACAGTATGTTCTGACCTTCAAATGATTTCTGGAGGCAGTTTACATGGCATTTATCTATTTAGTTGCCTTAAAGGATACACTCAAAATCTTGACCTCTCAAAAACTGTCTGCTTTTTTCATTTCAACACCAGTTCTGTTCTTTTGGGTGGTTTGGTTTGACAGTAATAAAAAACATCCCAGACATACTCTGAGTAAAACCAAAAGCAAAAGTCAAACAACATCCCCATAGTATACCAGCTATCATCTTGTGCCTGTGGCACGTCAGCACAGGACGTGGTTCAGTCCTCTCAAAAGGGGCAGAATACACTGGACTCCTGAAACACTACATCAATAGACTGGTCCCTAACACTCCAGGTATCGCATCAGAGCACTTCTGCTACTTTAAGTCACACAGACAGACAAAAGGAATTGTTGGTTGCTGTCAAGTTGGCAAAGGTAACAGGGTGTACATGAGGAAAGTCATCAGTATTAGAATGGAAATAGAAGTTTTAAGGCAAGAGCCTCTGAGAATGTGTTCATTTGCACCCCAGGTTAAGCCTGATCTCCAGAGTCAAGATCAAAAGTGCCTAGACATGTTCTCACCAGAAATGTCTTAAATTCATAATTCATTCTCTGCACAAGAAGTTCATTGACTTTAGGTGCAGAATGTAAGCAAACAGATGGCTTATGCTGCCAGGAATGTGCTGAAAACTTAAAAGAAATATAAACCCAGAGGACTCAGAGGTTTCACTGGACCCAAGGGAGAGGGGTAGAAAAAGAGAGAAGGGAAGTAGTAGACAAGTCCACTTACACATATCACCTTCTGAAATAAGAACACAAAAGAACAACACAGACATCCTTAACTTTCCATCTGATTCACCAAACAGAGGTTAGAAAAGAAAGCATTTCTTGCTGAAGAGTAGCTGTTAAGGTCAGTGTGCAAGATGTGCAGCTGAAAGATACCTGCAGACGTTTCGCAGGTATGAGCCTGTATTGCTTAACCAGTAAAAGATATAATGAGAATATTCGGGAGGAGTGGGGGGGGTCTCTAAAAAAAGGAGGGGGGGGGAAGCTTTGCCTTTTTGTTTTAAAACAGAAGACTGCAAAAAAACCCCAAACACTGCAAGATAAATTAGCTTGGGGTATAAGGATAAAGAGCAGACCAACACTATTGCACTATGGCCCTGATGAACTTTAAAGCAACTTCCACAGCAGTACTGTGTGCTTCAGGTTTAAAAAAGCAACATGCAGGCGAATAAAATTTAGAAAACATTTGGTAATCTGATGTTCTCAATAACTTCTTACAATCAAACCTGGAATCAGAATGTGCTGGACAGCTTTTACCATTATTTTACACAGGAGAAGATCCCATATCTGCTACGAGCCACCCAGGGGCCGGGGCCTGTGCTGCCGGATCGCTGAGCTGGCAGAAGGAGCACGCACAAACAGAACTCACCCTCTCCCACCCGACAGCTGCGCCTGCAACAAAGTAGGGCTTATTTTAATCAACTTTTGACAGATAATGAGTGCATTCGCAGTTGTGACAAGTTGAATATCATCCGAAAGTATGATCCTCAATTATTTTTCTTAGCATCCCCCCCTTCTTTCTTCAAATAGTTTCTTAATACTCCTAAAAAGGTAATTTAGTATAATAGCAAAGACTAGCAAGTATAGAATTTGACTGCTGCTTAATGCTATTTAAAATGAAAAGCATATTATAACAAACCACAACTCATTATCTTCACACAGTACGCATATTCTGCTATCAACAAGATTAGAATGGGTATGATGCCTGGAAAGGCATACTCGAAACAATAATCTAAAAAACCAGCTGTTTCAGAAGCCACAAAATGCATTAGGGATTCATTAGCTGTCGCTTCTGCACATGAACACAAGCATCCTGGATCCGATCGGGAAGCAGCTTAACTCCTGCTTCCCCTCGCCTCGCCCACAGCATGTTCCAGGCATAACCGGCATCTTTTCCAGGGAATTAAAGCAGGGGAAATGAGAGCAGACCCCGCTTTTCCCCTCACCTTCTAACTGGCCCACTCAAGAAGCAACAGACCTGAGATATGGTCTTGGTAGTCTGAAGGTATTGAAGCTCCTGCCTCCACGGGGAGCCCTCCTGGTCAGCTACACTTTAATTTACCTGGGCCACCTTTCTCCCCTTCCTTTTGAAGCTGGACTTAGCTCGCCAAAAAAGGAAAGGTTGCCTGGGACAGAGGTAAAACAAATCAGAAAGAGTCTGTGCCTGATGCCTATGAGTTAGCAACACACTCTGATCTCTTCACACCATTTTTGGGGGGTTTATGGCTTTTTTAACCTTCAGTAATTTCAGTTTAATGAAAAAAAAGCACAAACTCACAACACACACAGACTAGGGAGTAGAGACCAGTATTCCAGTCTCCTCACTCCCAGGTCACTGCAGTTCAATGATTAATGCAGTATCAGAGAAGCTCCTACATCTTGCATTATTGAAGTAGAACCACTGTGCAGTCAACATAAACAGTGGAGGTCCTCCCAACTGGACCATTTTAGACTCTGATGCTAGAAGATGTGCATCTGACTACGCTAAGCCTGTGCAGAGCTAGGTTTGAGGTCTCCCGCTTCTCGGAGAAGCAAATTCTTAGGCAAATATGCTCAACACACGTTTTGTAAACTGAATTTCAGAGATGACTAATTCTACTTCTTGGTTCACTCTTTCCTGTTTTTTTTTAAAACACAATGCGCAAGTTGGAAACTACTGCTGGTTCTTTCCTGGGTCTCGTCTCTGGTTCACTCAGTGGTAAAGCAGGAGTAAATTTTCCTAAGAGTTGGTTTATCCAACTGAAGTTTACATTCAGCTGGAGTCAGTATATTAAATTATGTTTAAGTCTAAGGAAAGCTCTTTGTGCATCTCTTTACAACAGCTTTAACATAACTCGTGGGTTAGTAAAAAAAAAACAGTTCTAGCAAAAAAAAAAATCTCCCCACTAATTCTCTCTCCTAGTGAAGGGTGCATTGGTGTGTGTATTTAATATCCATGTTTTAAAGATAATATTGGCTGCTTTCTGCTACAATAGCTTTGCTAATGCTTTTGTAAATCAAATCTCCCTTCGTCATAGCCTTCCCGTTCTGCAAGACCTAAGGATGAAATCATTCAGAAGAAATCATGTAGGCGAGCTCCAACTGAAAAAATAAAATGGCAAAGAAATAGCCATAAAGACCCATTCCTTCCCTCTCAAAAAACTGAAGTTCATACAAACTGAAAGAGGCACAGAAATTCATCTTGTGGGTTTTAAGTTGTTCCTCTCTCTTCTTCACCCTGGAATAGGAAAATTATGAGCTTAAACTCCTAAACAACTGCAGCACATTGCTGGTCTAAGCAGGTCTCAGTGGAAAGAGATTTAGAATGATACAGTCTAACAGCAAAATATCTCTTGGGTTTCTGGGGATTTTTTGTTTGTTTGTTTTGTTCCAGGAAAGGTCTGGGACTTCAGATCATTTTAAGGAAGCTTGCCCATTTTAACTGAAAAAATGAGTATACTGTACATGTTTAGTGGCAGTCACGTGCTCAAAGATCTCATCATTAATCTGGGGGTAACTGAAAGAGAAAAAAAAACACAACACAAAAACCACCAAAACAAATGAACCTCACCATTGACAACTTAATACTATCGAGAGAGCTCTCTCTACTGTTTGTACTCGCGTTCTTATAGACAAAATACAAAATCCATATTCACCTAATCCATATTCCCCTAACTTCACCTAGACACCCTGTCAAAAAACAAGAAGGAAATTAAGAGACTGCGTACATTTGCTGAGTGTATTTGAAGTCCCACATTTATCTCAACTGCTGGGAGGGAGAAAGACAGAGGAACACTCACACTGTATGAACATTCCCGAGTTAAACTCTCTTAAGCTTTTGAATGATTTTCGGTCCATTATCATTTTTGCCCCATAAACAGTTTTTGTAGCAAACAACCATGCGTAAATTGAGGAAACCATATACAGAATTAAGACTGTGATTACATCCTGTGATGTACATGGTTAACTGTAATAACAGCAAAGTGTGCACTAATTGTTAAAGAAACCAACTGCACAAACGAAGCAGTCTATTCCTTCTAGGTCTTTGCATTCCCTTTTATTTTTTTACTATCACACAGAAGGACATTGCCATGACAATGGAAATAGCACTAGAATAATTTACTAAAAGATATAAAAAGCACAAAGTGAAGTGATCACGGTCACAAAAAATGATTACTGTATAATTTCCCCAGCAAGGCATGGTCAATGCTGTGAGCAAATGCTTATTTTTGACTGAAGGAAAGAAAGAATAATTTCAGAACTGACTCCACGCAGCCCTCATTTGTGAGGGAAAAGCAGCATGAAAAAGCTGAAGATCACTGAGCTGTGTGAGCACAGACCAGAAAGCACATTACATTTTTGGCAACCACCAAAGATGTGTTATTGCAGAAGCAGATGAAATAGCACTGAAGTTCAAAACAATTGACTGGATGAATCATCTATATCCTTTAGTTTCTTTGGCCTTACTGAAAGGTACTTAACCTAGTACATCAAGAAAGTGCAGCTAAAGAAAAAACACCTTTATGCACAAGGTGACAAGCCATCTTTCATTTTTCAAAGGAAAGCCTTACACTTCTGTTACTAGTTCATATTGAGGCCTCTGACATGACTGACTTGAAACACTCGTGAAACACAGAACATAACCTTCTTGAGTTTCTTTATACTACCTAATTAAAAATAAACAAGACAATGTGTCTTTGGCAAAGTAATTTTTCTTCTTCCACTGAAAAAATGTACAATAAAAACATTTATTGGCTAGAGATAGGGAGAGATGTGTGTAAAATCAGCTCAACATAACATTTCCTTCAGAGAAAATTAACATTGATTAACATCTGTAGAAGTCTGAATAACTCCAACCAGACAGGCAGTGATTGCATGGGCTAATGACTAGGGCTCACTTTGCAAAGAATGGTCTTCTAACTATGCTGCAAACTGCTGAAGGATGGACTTCAGCCTGAATTTATCACTTGCCAGAATAGCAACTTGCACTCCTGCAATACATTTTCCACCTCTTGTTTTTCAGTTAGCCCTAGCTGTAAGTTCACTTTATATAGGAAAATCAGACTGGGGCTAAAAATATATCATCATATGGTGAACTATTTTTTTTTGCATCATAAAGCAAAGAAGCTTTTAATTCTAAAAGAGATTTAATGACCAGCATATTCTGGGAAACAAAGTTTACAGCAAGCACTTGAAAATCCTTACTTTTATGCTACATATTGCTATTTTTACTCTGTTTTACAACAAGCAATCAGTATTTTCGTTTCTTATAATCCAACTCCAAATTTCTTTAAGAATGCCATATGGCCCAATAGACTAAGGCACTACTACTCAAGAGTAAACTACTGTGTATGGAAGTAACATTGTCAGAATCCAGGTGTCAAAAGCAATCACCCTACAATAAGCAATGGTTAAAGAATACTATGTCGACTGTGTGAATACATCACTGCAGAACAGCCATGTCCAAGAAATGCCTTCATCTTCTCTGTGTGTAAATTTATAGCAAAAAAAGGATTTTCTTACTTCAGCATGTTCTACCTCCATCACTATTTGCAAGAGTTAAAATCAGTAGGACCAAACCTCTCAGGAGCAGTTTGGAGACCTGGACATGTAGAAAGTGGCTGTTATACATCAAGTCAGAAGGCAGTTAATATGAAAAACAGGAATGCAACTCCAACCAATATTTTCTTAGAGGGCTGGCAGCAAACTGTCAGATGCATGTGTGACCTCAAAACAACCTTTTGCCAGATGCCTCTTTAACCTCTTACAATTACATCAACTTCTAAAAAGACTGGTACATTTTACCATTTTCCTCTTTTGGTTATGCAAATTAAGAAGATGTGCATAAAAGACAGATTGAAAACGTTTGGTTCTGTGCATTTTTGCCTGTCTTAAAGCCCCAAACTAAAGCTCTCTGATTCAGCAGCACATACTTTAACTTCTTTTTGCACCCCAGAAATCAAACTGCTGTAGAAATTAAACAAGAAGTGTTCATCATCTTTCTTTTCTCCTCCCTTAAGTCAGTGTTCAAAATCAGGTAACTTTTGGAGATAGCTGTGAGTTAAGGGGCCAAAACAATATTCAGCCAAAGCAATCAATAAATCACTTTTACTACTATGTACCAGTTTTAAGAAAATAACTTTTTTTTTCATAAAAAGTATGTCATACATCTTATGTTGCAATCAACAGAAGCCAACACAATGATTCGTATTACTCAGATCAAAAAATGGCCAGTATGCTAACATTTAAGAAAGGGCTTTTTTTCAAATTAAAAAATAATCAAATAGGTAGCAAAGAATCATCATAAATGTGTTTCAGGTGCTCAAGCCTTAGAAAGAAAAAAAAAAAAAAGAGAAATGTAATGGACTGAAAAGTAAGTAGGTCATGTATACTAAGGTGCTAAAAATGCTAACATCTGATCTGTGGCCGAGAGAACTATTTTTAAAAGCTAGAGGTGTATAAGTAAATGAAGAATGGAACAGGCCTTTCTCAACAAAAACATGCTTTGATGAGGCATTTAAAAAAGATTCTCTGTGCTATACAGAATCCAGGAAAAAAAAAATATTTCCTTTTAAGAAATATACCTCCTTTTACAGCAAAACAATGAATTTCAGTTGTTCTGTAACCCAGTTCCTTTAATCTGCATAAGAGATGCTGACTGAGTTCACTCAACCAAATCACTACTGGCTTTCAGAATACAATCAACACATGCTTTTCAATAGTATTAATATAGCATGAAGCTTGTGCTCCTAATTATTCATGTTTTTGCATTCTGTTTTTTCCCCCTGCTGTAAAATATGCAAATTTACTTCTTTGTGTTATTTAGGTCCCACATGGGCCTCAACAGATCTGTTTGGAAGGAATTACAAGCCAACATCTAGATACATGCTGTCAACATTTCAAGCTTCATTATTTTTATTAGGTTGGAATGCCATTATAGATTTGATATTAGGCTTTAAAAAGCTTTTTATAAATCTGACGAAAACCTACAGTGTAATAAAATGGTGTACTGATAATTACTACTACTTCACTTTGTGTGTGTGTTGTGTCTGTGTATGAAAGAGAGAAAAGCCCGACAACTCTTGAATACAAGAAAAATCCCCATCTAGCGGTACTATTGAAAAATGCAGTTTGTTTTTGTGCAAAATTAGTACCCAAGAGGATTAGTTTGACTTCATTACTGAATGAAGGGTAGCCATTACCTTCTTATGCAACTAAGGATCGGCAACAGGAGAGGACTGTTTCTTCTGAATTCCTCCTCCTCCCTTTTCAGTTAGCTCTGACTGTAAAATTCAACACCCAAATGAGCTACTAATGATTTTTAAGTATAAAACCCAGAAAGCAGTACTTCAAGAAACTGGTCACTTAATACAGTAATGTCTTGGTGTGCATTAAAAGTGTTCACTTACAGTGGCATAGGCTGACACATCTAAAGTATTCTTTAAATACAAAAATATTTAAAGATTTATCTAAATCTCATATAAAGTTAGTATCAAATTTATTTCTAAACTTTAACAACATAGTGAAAGATTAGCTTGGCTAGTGGAAAACTGCAAGCACTTACGGCTATATAAAAAAAATACATAATGTAAGCCCACTGATGCAGAAAGTGAGAGGACATCGAGACACTGCTTTTTTCCAACTGGCACAAAGCCTTGTGCATTTCTTTAATGTAATAGTATATTATAAAACACTGCAGCAGCCCAGTCTTCCTAACTAGCACCACTAAAAGGTCCTTAGATATTAATGAAAAAAACAACGTTGAGATTCACAGGAATTTACTACACATTGCTACTGACTTCTAGAAAACAAACAGCAGGAACAACACCAAGATTTTACAAATCTCTCGATGCATTTAAATTTTTGAAGTGTGTACAAAGAGTGAAGAAACCAGAAAGCCATTTGAATTGCAGTAAAAAACTAGTATGGGGTAGTCCTTTGATTTGGGAGGATCAGTATATTAAATTTGCATTTCATAACATGCTCACTCTTGAAGATTTTAAAACTGCACATTTCTCTCAGAAGCAAACACTTAAGAAGTTCTTAAAAACATATGTAGAGATCTGTATTACTGAGATCAATATGTAAACAAATAGGTCTTTATTACATGTTGGGTGACACTGCAGGTGTCCCTTAATTCAAATATGCAATTGAGCCAATCCTTCCTTCCACAGTAAAAAGTACACCAAAGACTATCTGCACGCAGAATAAATTCACATCAAAACAGAAATGGGGAGTTGAAGTGGAACAAATATATGTAAAATTGCTCTTCAGAAAAACAGTCAAGATTTCCAGAATTTAAGTCTGACTAGTGTTGATCATTTTACTTCTTTACATCTTTAGTACAGAAGACTTCTTGATTTGTTAAGGATGTTATTTTGCAATATAACTGCAGTTAACAAAGGGAAACATTCAGTTGGCTGTAAACTATACTTTTCACAGTCTCACAGCTGAGTGAGGATGCTCCTGCCTACAGATGCGGATGGTCCCATATGAAGGGATTATAATACAGAATTAACTCAGTAATACATATACTGAAGACAGCAGAGAAAGGTTCAAGTACCTCATATAAGATAAAGCCAAAGGTTGCAGAGATTACCTTAAAATAGTAAGTCATACCCGACCACCAAAATTTTGAGATGAGAATATCTGCTATCATCCATCATAATTTATCAGTTGTGTACACTTTTTGCATTGTTACGTTTCTGACTTCGTCACAGCATGACTACAACACCTTGCTTCTTGCAAAAAAAATTCCTGAACTTTCTACCTTTCATCTAATACTACTTCTACTTTCTTAATAATGAAGAATTATTTGAGTAATACTGTATTTCATCTCAGAGGATGAAAAACAGCAGTTCCCACCTCCTTTTCTGTGAGGCTTTAGATGTTGGTACAAGTCTTACCACATTTGTTCTGCAGAGCTCCTTCTCTTCAGACATCAGCATTGAAACAGAAGGTACACGTTGGTTAACTCAACAGATCCAGGATTCACTTAAATACCACAAGTCCTTCTCCTTGTAGGGAAAAGATTTCAGAACACTTAATTTCTTATGTCTATGGCTATGTATGCTCTCTTGAGAGGAAACATAACAGGCAAAAATCATGCTTGCTCCAACAGGGAGAAGCACAATAAATAAGTGTTAATCCAAAATTTGCTTACTAGTTCTGGATGTCTCCCAAACATCTAGGACAGCACAGTAGGGAAAAGGGAGGTTTACAGAGCAGGAGTGTACCTTCACTATAAAATTCCTGCCAACCCTTCTGACCATGGCCACAGCCTCCCTGCATCTGTCCACTCCACTCTAACAACAATCCCATGCCTATCCTTTTTTACTTGGGAACTTGCTCTTAAAACTTTAAAAAACTCTACACCAAAATTGTTGAATATCAGAAAACAACCTTCAGGTGACAGTCACCTGCTCCCTATAAGTCAATAACGATACTCCCTACCACCTGTTAAGAAATCTGCACCTAAGGCTAAGAACAGAGCTCTGACATAATAGCCATTGGTCAGTACTGAAAATCCATGTTAATTTACACCTAAAAAATTGAACCAGGAAGCTGTGCTAAGTTTGAGGAGGAAACAGAAGTTAAATATGTTTACAAATCAGACTTATCAGCACCAGCAACTGAGCTGCTTCTCCAAGCCATTTACTCCATGCCAATTTACCACATAAAAAGATCCCTGAA
>Ga0181612_155366_pt1 | contig 18485 bp, 8 predicted proteins | sample HoacroProtozoa21_FD_119630 | JGI IMG/M metagenome (GOLD analysis project Ga0181612, IMG submission 119630) | Hoatzin crop microbial communities from Cojedes, Venezuel. Combined Assembly of Gp0051906, Gp0051904, Gp0051908
ATTGCATGTGGGCATTTTCTCATTACAGGAATGATCATTCACTTGCATGAATCTTTGTCTTCCTTATACCTATGGATGATATTAATCTGAAGCTTGATGATGATAGCAATGAAAGAACCCAACGAACATCAGAGTATCAGCACCCCAAGAACTATGCACTCACTTGAGGAAGAGATACACCTTGGGTCAAAGAATGGATGACTTCAATAAATAGACAAACAAATATCTAGATGAGGCAGTAGCTTTCCTAGGTAGCACAGCATGTCAGTGCAACTTGGGAACACAGGTGTCTTGACATAGACAGTCAAATTATGCACTCTAACTGTTCTACCTAGCTCATCTTTATTAATTTGAGATTTAGTTATGTTAGACCTCCTGCTGATTTTCATACTTCTCCCAAATGAAATTGAGTTGGAAATTTGACCTTGTAACAGTTAATTATTTTTAGCTGGCACCTGTGTGCTGGGAAGCATAAAGACATGTGGTATAATTCATGCATTTCTTCCTGCAATGTGCATTGTTTACTAGACTGAAAGAAAATTATGAACTGCTCTATTTAGTATAAGCATTATATGAGGGTATATATACTATCCTATGGGGTTTTTTTGTGTGTGTAAAATAAGGGGGAATAAAATAAAAGGCAATCAGGCAGATTACTGTCCTTAATGTGGGTACAGTGAGCTCTATTCCCCTTATCATTTTTTTCACTGACAGGCTACTATTTCCCAAAAGGTTTGATTAGGCTTTTAATTAACTTGAGCTGGAGGTGATGTGACCTCTAATGAAATTTAATTTTGTTTCTTCTGGCAGTATAATAATGAACATATTCAAATGAGACTCACAGAGCAACAAACCCAAGCAAGTTAGCAACTAATAATGAAGGTTGTCAATAGATGCGAAAAGGATTAATAAAAATAATAAGTTTTTAGTCTTAAAACTAATCTGGATTTGTGAGCAGAAACTACTGAAGCAAATTCCCATTGTGTATGTATGGCAGTACTCTGTCCAAATCACTGCAACTCCCCAATTAAAATCAGATAAGTAGCTGGCCTACTAAATAATACAGTGATATCTCATGATGCAATTTCACTTATTTTATATCTAAGAACTGCCTGCCTACATGCATTTATTTTCTTTTAATAGTTAAACTGGGTATGTATTTTAAAAATGCACATGAGAAACTTTAATCTACCAGGCACAGAATCATAGGCAGAAGAGAAAGAATGAGAATCCTCTTCTATTGTAAGTTTTAAAACTTGTCACTGCAGGTACCTGACAGCCAAGTCAGGCTGATGCCTGCTTCACAGGCTATGAATGTTGTACCATTCACTGATGTATTTCTTTGTGTCAATTATTTTTATGGTGGTGATTATTATTTGCTCTGTAATAGCACCTAGACATTCCAGGTAATATGAAGTTCCCATGATCCTAAGCACTGTATAATGATTGACAGTTTATACACCAATAAGTTTAAAATCTAGATGAATGTTACTTCTGAGTGAAATGGAAGGACCAAAATAGTATTTTCACGGGTGAAGAAGATGGACATTTCCAGGACCACAAATGAAGCTTGAGGCAGTTCCAGGAAAAGAACTTTGAAATTTTACAGGAAAGGATGAATTCTTCAGTACGAAATTATCCTTGCTTTTCTAATTCCTATTTAACAAGCCCCTAAGTTGTTTCAGGCAGGAAGAATGTTTTTAACAGCTTCTACATGACTAAGAGATCGATATTTCACAGTTAATGCCAATGTTGCCACAATAACTTCCTTGATGAATGTTGAGTGTGATGTAGGAGGTAAGTGAAATTAAAGAAAAAATCATTAAAAATGCAGATTCTTTAAAAAATTAAATATTGTTTTTTTCCTGAAGAATTTTCACTTGTACTGACTTGCATGGACAAATTGTTTCCCTGGGAAAAGTGTTGAAAAAGACTGGTTTATTTTAAAAGTAAATTTGCTATCTGTGTGAAATTCTACAAAATATTTGGTAGGAAAAGTTCACAGTGTTTTGTTTGTGGAGGTTTTCTTTTTTTGTTTGTGTTTTTTTTCTTCTCAACACGAATTGGAAAGTTTTCTTCAGTTAAACTCTTACAGAGTTCTTTCAATTTTTTTGATTACAAAGAATGGAAATTAAGTTGCCCTTACACTATTGTAGACTGTTGAGCTCAACTTTATACCAGTATCCATAGAAGGTCAGTCTGATCTAATTATTTAGCTGGAATGTGCAGTCTAGGATTCTCAGAAGCCCAAGAAGTTGACAAGAGTGGCTGATACCAGAGAATCTAATCAGGAATTACTGTCCTTAGGAAGGAAGTATATCTTGGAAGAATACGTAAGCCAGCTAAGCTGTTGTTGAACAGTTTGGAACCAACAGCAAAAGAATCATAAAGAGTGCCCTTAAACGAACTACTCTCATTACGACACTAAACATCACACCCCCTGAGCTGAAGACCCCATCCCAAGCAAAGACTCTCATTCACTGAGCATGCATAGTAAATTTTAGGAATGCTGTATCTTTAAACTGAGGTGGGAAGAGAACGAAGCATAGTTAGCAGGGTATGGCTAATAGGTGGAACTAACACTTTTAACTGTATAAATATGCAATGTGATTGTAACCATGTATACTAACTTTGTTGAGTTACCACCTAGCACCCATCCCTGCGCAGATATGAAATTGATATCTCGGGTCTGTGTGTGTATACACACCAGGTAATGAACTCTGTTTGTGAGACAACACTATGAAACTTATCTGAAACATACAGAAGGTATAATTACATGTTAGATGCACAAATTTATTCAGTTAATTTTGTCTTTTTTTTTCCTATTTGTCTCTCCTGTTGTTAGGATTAACATCTGCCTTACTACTACTTGGAGAATCAATATTTTGAGTGCTACCTGTAGTTTCAGGCCTTTTGGAAGGCTACCTTTTAATCAGTGTCCTAGAGAACTGTGAAACTATATTCTGCAGCTGTTGTTGGGGATGGAATGGGACTGTGATTTGACTACAGTGTCAGTGTCTGATCTTATTTCTGGGTGCCTTTTAATATTTGTGCTCTTCTGGCTGTTACTATAACTTGAAACTGACTGCTTTTTCCTGAATGCCTTTCTTAATGGCAATTTCCCAGGTGATGGAAGAGCTTAAGAGAATTACTCAAGAGTGTCAGCAGTTGGTGGCAAGGAGCTGCTTCTTCCACCCTTTTTCTTTTTCTTCCCTTTTGATTTACATGTTAATTAAAGTAGGGATGTTAGGTGAGGGACCAAATTCGTTCAAGTGAATGTGGCTTCTTTTTCTTCAAGCTAAGAAGATATTATGATAGAGAAAGAAAAAGAATGGTATGTTCACTCCTGCAAATTGACTGCTCCATTTGGGGTTTGAGTCTTCAAACCTGATGTCAGTCTGGCCACCCTGTAATGGCCCAGAGACTCACTGTTCACCAGGTAGGAAGAACAGCACAGCCCAAGAAGGATTTCCATGGCATGAGCAATTCTACAGTACAGGTATGGAGTAAGTAGGGTTAAATAGACCTCATGCCACTGTTGATTAAAATTAAATGCTTTTTACGTAAGTCTTGAAAGATGTGTCACATTTTCATAGCAAAACTTTGGAAATATTTACTTAAGTTGACTTCATGAAGAAGTTTTGGCACCTTGAAGTCTAGGAGCTACCTTCAAAAGAAGACAGTTTGAGGAAAAAACCCATATTTGTACAGAACAAGTAAGATCCCCTTCCCACAAGGTGGCTGTAAAGGAAACAGGAAGATGACTGGGAACAGCACTATCCAGAAAAGAGGCTAGAAGTAATTTTATTAAAAAAAACAAAAGTTAAGCTGGGTAGTCATAATAGGCTGGAATGGGAAGGAACTGGAAGGTGAGGAAAAGACCACTGTTTCTGAGGCAGTAAAAAGGGGAAAGCAAATGGAGAAATTTTTGCAATTACATTTGAAAAAAATTGCTCTTTCCTCTAGAAATGTTCTACAGAATCAACAAAGAGTCTCAGAGAACAGCTTTGACAGCACCTCATTCAAAACCTTGGGGGTTTCATCCTTCTGTGGTGGAATCATTATTTCAATGAGGAGGCAACATATGCCCAAGATGCCATGAAATAATACCATGATTATTATAATTATAATTCCCCTTCCCATCATCTATCTGTAGCCTGAGCTGTTTCTTTGTTTTGGTCTTTCTACGGCACCCTGGTTCTTCAACAAGCATTGCAGCACCCCCTGGTTCTACAGAACCAGTAAGCAGAGACATGGCAAGCCAAATCGAAAAAACAAATGAGAAACATACTGAGACAGGTGTAGAGCAAATGAGGCTTCAGCAGCTGATTGCTGAAAATTGGCTAACAATCCCTTTTTTCTCAGCACACATTTGGCAAGTTAGAAATCCAACTAGAAAACAAGTCAAATTGAGATCTCTGAATACAGACAAAAAAATTCCCGCTTGATATAATCATTGAAGAAAGTAGATATCTTTACGGTATTCAACAGTGTATTTTGCAACAGTATTTTTTTAGCTACTGCAGCTTTTGGACTAGTTATCTGTTTAAAGTTTCTATTTTTATACATGAACTTGAAAAATTATTTGTGAAACTAGAAAAATGGAAAACTTCTTCCACTTCTTTAGAGTTAAAAAGAACCTAATCAGCTCAACATGCCAAAACACCTGAATTCTAGTGATGATATACTAAATTGGGTAAATGCATCTAGTTTATAACTAATTAGGGAAAATTAAAAAAAAAATATAATGAACCGGTGAAATAATTGAAAGAAGGAATTGATTTCCAGTAGCTTTAGAAAGGTACCTCATCTTTTAAACAAATGTGAGCAAATTTGCTTACAACAAAAATGTTGGTCTATATTCTTTCCTAGTTAACTTAAAACATTCAAAGGCTCGACTGACAGATGAAAAAGGCGGAAGGGAGACCTACAAAAGATGATTCAGAATTTATGTGCTGCAGTGCTCTCTAGAGGTCCTTTTATTCTCCACTGGCTATAGAGGGAGTCCAGGGAAAGCAGACTCCTGATTTAAACATCTCAGTTAAGGGCCTCCAATTACATGGGAAGAGAAAATAAAAAAGTGAAAGGAATTTGTGATGGGGCAATTACATATCCGGTTGCTTTTTTGTAGACTCTGTAAGTTGTACCGATTTTTTTTTCTCCAGTAAATACACAGTAAAATTTAAAAAATTGGCATCAAAACTTAAATCATTGTTTCAACAGACCAACTGAGGTGAAACAATAGGCTATTTAATTTTTCTAAAAATTAAATAAGTTTTCCTTTCATTTCCATTCTTTATCATTTATGAAAATGTAGTTTGATTATTTCAGATGCCATTCTGATGTTATTAAACACAATCTTTTTTTTCTTGAAACAATGTGCTGTGCATGCAGTAAGATTAATATTTTTGCTACAAGTAAATCACACTCTGCATAATTATGTGTTCTTTCCTTGTGCTTATAACCTGTAGTGGCTCTTTATAAGGCTTCTTTCTGTTTTCAGCCAAGACAAGCTACACAAGTTTTAGGACATATATTTGCAATCTGAGCTAACTTTTGAAAGGTCAAATGCTAATTTTGTTTTAGTCTTTAGGAACTGGTGTCACAGGCTTGAGATGGCTGGCAGGCGAGCATGTGGTATGAAAATTGCAACAGGCTTGTCAAACAGTACAATGAAAATGAAGTATTAATAAGCTTGTCTTCAGTCAATAAGACCACCTGGATCAAGTAAGCCCCTTCTATTAGTGTCAAAAACTGATTGTTAATTGTTTGTAGTTAAATAAATTTTGCTATAGTGATAATGTTTTTGTTGTGCTAATCTAAGGTTTTTATGATAGAATAAGAATTTTAGGTAGTAAACGTCTGCAGACTATCAGGCCATGATAATACACAATGTTTCTGTAACATGAGCCTTAATTTGTGATCGCTGCATTCTAACTGCAGCTCAGCAAAGCACGAGTGTGACATGAGTATTACTATTTCTCTTTGTGGTGATAAAAATATTAATATTTAAGATTTGAGAGAGCTGGCTAAGAAGTTTACCCTCACTAAAAGAACATTCCTTCTGACTAAAAGCTAACAGTCTGTGATTGTTTCCACCTCCCTACTTCTGAGCTAAGATAATACTGGGTGTGCCACTCCTACTTAGAAGTGTGGCACTTAGCAAGCTGCTTAAGGAATCCACCCCTCCCTGGGATGGATACTTCGCTTTGTTAACATTGAAATGATTGTTTTTCCTCACCTCTTTTGTTTTTTCTTTCTGAAACACTGTATAGGTTGAGTCTCTGCAATCACTTGGCAGAGAGCAGGGGAGCAGAGCTGGAGATGCTGTCCGAATGTTCTCACTATGATCACAGTTAATAAAGCTTCTGTCTGACTGATCCTAAACTGGGCTTGTTACACACTTGGAGTCCCCAGATTCTCTGACATCTTACCGATCCCATCTCTCACCTACTTTTATACAGCTCTGTTGTTCTACAACCACAAATGCAAAGAAACACAAACTTCTGATAATAGAACCACATCTTTTCTGCACATTGTCCCTTCAATTCCTAGTTCTTTACCAGCTGGAGATAGTAAAGCCTATTTGTCTGGTGCCAGCTTGGTTGCCACCAAGTACATTGGAACTGCCTAAGTCCTTAACTTTGTAGAACTACCTGCCTCTTCTAATTTCTGCAGCTGTTATTCTATTTGTCTAAAAACTTTGAAGCATGGACAGAGTTAAATTTCTTACAAAAACTATAAGATGCCAGTAAGCTTTCTTCATGTCTAGACTTTCACATTTTACTACCTTTGAAAACTCACCCAGCTGTGTGTGAAACAATCCAGTGTGCTGTGACTCAACAATGCACATTGTAGTTTCAAAGTGCATCTCGGATCTTCTTGTGTTTATGCATGTTAGTTTCTAAATCCATGTCTGCTGACATATCATAAAAATATTTTCCTGTTTACTACTGGAAGTTATTTTTGCCTTTTGCTTTCTTCTGTTGAAGTCTGGGGCCATGCAGCTAGCCACTATACTATTAAGATAGGGAAGGGAGAAACTGGTGTTTTGACAGCTGCCTTAGGTCCCTCAAACTTGATCCAAGCTGACACTTTGTATAGCAGTAAAGATAAAGGCTTCATGTACCCTGCCAATTCTTTCTTTCATATGAAATGTTTTATCCAGGAGGAAAACAAAACGTATACTCCTCTGTTGCTTTCTCAGCAAAACAGATATCTGCTTCATTTCATTGTTCGGAGTGTGGTATTTTTCTAGTTTAAAACAGTGACCTGTATTAACTCCCATTTTATCTTCTCCTTTGCATTAATGAAGTGGCTATTTTTTTTTTTTAATCTTATAATCCAGATGTAAATACCTCAAGCTTTTGATGTTCAGTTAATCCTATTGACAGCAACAGGCCGAATTTAGTAGCAGGACAGGGAAATCCATTTGGCATCACCATTTTTACTAGGAAATCCTGTCCCATTCCTGATTTATGACAATGACAAATTCTCTTTTGAGGGCATTGCTTGATTTCTAATTTAATGTAAATCTTTGTCTAAAAATCACCCGAGCCTTGCTTTGTTTAAACATTATCATCTATTTATGTTTAAACATTATCATCTATTTAACATCATTGTTATAAAGAGGTTCCTTTTGAATATGTAAACCCAGATATTCAGAATTTGCTTCTGTCTGTTTGAACTGCTTGATCACCTAATTGTTTTAAAGGCTCCATGAAAAAAGAAACTGCCTACTGGGAGATACTACTATCACTTTTTTTTTCCCTTATTGTGTTTAATTTTCAAGATAAAGCAAAATTATTATAAACTTCTTTAACAAATGGCACTGTTTTCCAGTGTTGTTTCCAATTTTGGTAGCTAGTTCTTAATATCTGAAGCAGTCACAGTGTGATTAAACACAAGTAATGATCAAAGATTTGTGCTCAAGTGAAACTCCCAACTACGCACAGTTCATGTTTTTACTTAATCACAATTTATTTAGGATAGAATTTATGTGCTATGGAAATGTTTTAATGGATTAAGTTTGACCTCAAGGGGTTTAGGTAGCATCAGTCCCATCCTTTTTCCCACAAAGAAGCAAAATCAGAGAAATAAGTTTGCAGTATAAAAAAAGAGAAATCAGCTTGCAGTGTAAACTTCCTTACCTTTTTTAGTACCAAAGTTCATGAGGAAAATAAAGCAACTTCATTAGAAAAATAGCTGTGATGAAGATGTGAAAAATGTGAGTGGAGGGAAAATGTTTTCACAAGTAAATCTGGACATTGCACGTGAGTCTCTGATCAAACCACAACTAACAAAACTAGTCTTCATTTTAGGGCTGAATTTGCAATGTAAGAATGTGAGGAGAGATACAGGTAGAATCGTATTGTTCATTAGACTAGCGAATCTAGTATGAAAAAGCACATAACCTTCTGAGGGCACAAAGCTGTTTACTGATGTAGAGGTCTTCAGGACTGTCTTGGATTCAGGGGCCACCAGTGCCCTCAGACACTCAGGACAGTAGCCCTTCTTGTCCGTGCTGTTGGGTACACCTGAGGGGTGAGGGGCTGGTACACGGGATACAAGCATGTTAGCTATGGTAGGGAAATTGGCATTAGCAGACACATGTACACATGCACACACATAGATATAATATAAAAATAACTTGCTTCAGATAATTTCATCCAACTACTTTATACGAGTAGTTATTTTAAATAAGATGAGACTGAATTAGTCTCAGCTGAAAAGGCTCAGCCTTTTGGTTGATCATGCAGCAAATTTGGAGAACTGTTTCTTATATATATAGCTATACACACACAAACACATGCATACATATGTTCACATGTATGTATATATAAATGCACATCCATATATGTGTATGCATGTATTGGACTAGATGATCTCCAGAGGTCCCTTCCAACCCCTACGATTCTGTGTATTGATAAAGGGATCATAAAAACTGTGAAACTATAACAAAGAAGCTGTAACATTTTCTACTTGTTAGTAGTTTTTATTATTACAGTTCATATTCCTGCATACATAGTGATCTAATGATGTAACTGTTATACTATTCCCCGTTTCTACTAAGGAATGTAGTAGATAAATGTGGACACAAGTTATCACTTTAAGTTGCTAGACAAAATAATTCAAAGCAAAGCAGTCTTGGTCCTCAGCAAATAATTGGGATAACTGTAGGATAAGAGAGACTCCTAAATAATTCCACTCCAGAATTCCACTCGGCCTTGGGAGGGCTAATACACCAAGCTACAGACATAAAGAGGCACCAACAGGGCAACAAGACCAGAGCAAAACAACCCGGAAGGACACGATATACATGATCTTAGAAAGGAGTCTGCACAGAAACAAAAAGTCAACCAGTGGAGACTGTGATGAAAAGTACAAGCCTTCATCTGAAGACCCCTCATGACCACCCGAGGATGCTAACAAACATGCGTGAAAGACATTAACATATGCTAATTAGTTATCTGAAAAGTTATGAATATGCTAAACATTTCTCAAAAATGCAATGAATATGTATATTGTTGTTGTATTTAACCTGAAATGACAGGATGTTTGGCACGCATGTTTGGAGGACAGATCCCCCGTGTGCCTGGCACCATAATAAAGAATACCTGCTTAACAGTATAGATTGTACAGCTAGGTTATTACCGGATCTTTGAATAAGTTTTTATACACTCACAGACAAGGGAAAGAAGCAGTTTTGCAAAGCTGCTGCATGTTCAACCAAGAAGCTGATCCTTTTCGGCTGAAAGTAATTCAGTGAGACACTGTGTGAGTCCTTTTGTCTTTAAATTTAGTCTGCCTGACAACATGTATTATAGGCAGAAAGAAATACTTTCACAATGGGATAATTTAGATTATATAATGATATTAGTGAATATAAACACCGGTATATACTCAATACGTAAATTCAGAGAGTAGTATATCAGCTCTCGGTAATACTTCTGTGAGATCCAAGATATCTACTCAAGCCAAAATTTTACCATCAGCTTTTAACAGCAAGTTAGCAGAATTAGTTATCAACATTCATATTAAAGTTTTGTCTTCTCTTTGTGTGTAAAAAAATAGCACAGGACATAGTATATCTGAATTATCTTCACAGTCCTATCTTTAAATTGTGTGTCCAAACTGAGCTACACCTCTCACTTTGATGACTTGTAAGACCTAAGCAGGAAAAATGAAGGCTTTTTCTCAGACAGGAGTTAGGTATCATGTACTTCTTCAACCAGATAGATAAATCTACCCATATCAGCAGAAGAAAAGCAACTTCTCTGGTAGCTAAAAGAATACCTTTCCAGTGAAAGGGTTTGGAGTTGGGAACTCTATTTCTATCCTTTATTATTTCGAAGACTAAAGATATAAGCATTTTATTGAACCTTTATCAGCTAGGGAAAGCAACATTAAGGTAAAACCTCCTGACCCTTCCTACGTAGCTTTCTAAGACTACTAGATTTTGAAACAACTGTTTGCACATCTGAATGTTTAGCTGCTTAGCATACTTAGTCCTCAAGTACACACTGCTGCTGTAATGACTGATAATAGAAAGATCTCATTTCCTCATAATCCATGGGTCATTAACACATTACATAGTGATCCACAGCACCAGTAAACCTGGATATCTTTTCCAGAAATTCCCACCCTCTTTTGACCGTTGCTGCAGATGACCCCTATTTTCTAACAGTTGTTCAGTGGATGCAGCACTACTCCTGTCATGTGTGCTTCAGCCCACAACAAAAGGCCTCTTTTTGCTTTCCCACTTTTGAAGGAACAAGTTGGGAGATGCTTCTTCAGACTTGCAGTGAGCTGACAGAAGAGCTCACAATGCACAAATAGAAGTTTCTTACATTTCAATCATGAAAAGACATTATGGTAACTCATGGGAAATATGGAGAATTTAAATAGAATTTAGATTTTATATCAATGGACACTATATGAGGCTAATCCAGGATTCCCCTAAGCAGAAGTAGCTGTTTTCAGTTATATGTTATTGCTGCTCTTCAAAGGTAAGATGAATCAATTTACAGAAAGGAATAAAGTGTATCAGAAGCCCATTTAACTGGCATATAGTAGGCAGACAGGAATAACTGTGGAAATTTGTTACAGGGAGAAATAGTTTGTGTTATGTTAGAATTTAGGGTTCTTTCCTAATCTTTTGTCTGAAGAGATTTCTCCTTTCTCTGTTTGTACAACATAAATAGGTTATTATTTTCTAGACGGAAAACCTCTGGATCATAAAAGCAAGGGCAATCCTCTATCATAGTATTTTAGAAAATGATTAATCTCAAGGGAACAGAGACACGTTGAATGATTAGAGAATGTAGGAAATTGATGTTTCATCTTGAACCTTAATGGGGAAGCTTCCATCTTTTTTTGGTCACTTAAACTTTGGCTGAATGTTATTAGTTGCACACAGTACTGACCTTAAAATGAATCTCCAAGACAGTAAAAAGCATGCCCACTTAAGTGTGTCTAAACAGCAGATGAACGACAATCATCCTTTTTGATCTCAAGAGACTGTCATAATTTTTTCTAAGAAAAGGCTATTTGTATATCTTCTTAAGGTGTTCATGTGCTCTTTCAAGAGAGAATCTATGGGGTAAGGAGCAGGTAGGACAAAGGTGACTTATAAGATAAAGACTTGGATAATAGACAGAGAAGATGAAAGTAGAAGACAGGCCCTGCAATGTCTTTTATCTATTCAAGATCAAGAGGGTTTTACCAGATTAGCATGAAAAGAAGCATATACCTCATACATCATGTAGCAGCAGGCTGTGTTAGACAGTCCTAAACTTCAGAAAGGTTATTGCAATGCAGTTCTACAGTGTAGACATGCTTTAAATATTTGTGTTTCTTGAGACTGCTAATTCCTAAGACTTATTTCTCTTTACATACCATTACATTAGATTAACTTTTTATCAGCTGAAGGAGAGAAATACATTGAAGGAACCCAGAAAATGCTATCAAATAAGTTGCCAAGACATCATTCATCAAGGTATTTAAAAATGTGGAGGTGCAGGACTATTTTTGCTCTCTACAAAGAATCTGAGTTAAGCGTTTCAGTTATTCAGGGCTTAAGAAAACACTCTTCGGGTCAATGGGTGTTCAGGTGGGCTGCTTAAAAGCTGTCAATTCAGCAGCTAGCTAGGAGGTCATTTGTGCCCTTGCAGCATCCCAAGTGTCAGCGAAAACTCAAGACTAGGTCTTAAGATATAAAGTTTAAATCTTTCCTTCTACTCATTTACATAGTGTCAAAGTCTAAGCTCTTTGAAAGGAGAAATTAATAAATACTTTATATTCTTCCAATGCTATAGGTTTCAATATATATTAAATATATTGAATATATCAATATCTACATGATATATATTTAATATACTCAAATAGAATACAGCAATGTAGAAGGAATCTCTAACCAGTATCGGTCTTTATCTAAGTGAGATTATGTAATTATTTTTAATGGCTAATATTTGGAGTAATTAACATTTAGGTATTTCATTTTTTATACATATAGGTACTTTGTTTGAACTCAGAGATATAGCAGTGAAGCAGGTAGTCAGAATCTTCCTCAAATGTCACAAAATGTTTTCACTGTACCTATTTATTTTAATTTACCACAAATTCCTAAGGCTCTGTTCAAAGACACAGCCTTCAGGTTAAATTCTGACATTTTAGTAGCTTATACAGAGGAAAAAAAAGCTCATCTTTTTTTTTCCTCTTAGGTGAGATCTATGCCTTACAAAAATACATTCTTTTTGAAGTGCTTGTATTACTCTTAAGCCAGTGAAAGATAGCTCATCTGCAATCATTTAGTAAGGTACAATAATAATTTCCAAATTTACTTGTGGGGAAATCGTACTATAATCATGGCTTCAAGGCAGAAAGATCTGGCCCTATCTATGAAATAGGCTAAAATTTTTAAGCTACTGTTTCATCTAACATCCGATATCTTGATTTAAACAGATCAGCTGAAGAACAATTTATCATATAACTGCATAAGTTTTTAAACTGCTGTTTTCCTCTCTTTGCTGTAGCTTTATATTGAACTTCTAGCATGAATTTACCACTTTCACCTATATTTACTCCTTTTCCTTCTAGTACTGAAGCTGATTTATCAGAACAATTTTTCACAAATAAGCACTTCTGAAAATAATATATGGGCCTCTAAGATTGCTCTTTGGTATGCTAAATATACTGAGCTTCTTAGATATCTCCATATAAGACATTCTTACTATCTCAGATTATCCTTTTAGTTTATTCCTGAACAATATAGTTTTAGTCATTCAGTTGTGAAACGAACATAGAAGATAGTTGTTCAGTACCACAATGATGAAGTCACTACTCATCTATAAAGGGAAGAATATGTGTCTAGGCACTAACTATAACAGGGAGGTGACAAGACCTGTGAAATGTTGTCACATAGTGTATATTTATCAAAGCCAGAAAGAAGTAATTCTCAGTAGGCTTTCATGCATTTTCATTTGTGTTCCACAATTTTGTTCTTTATTTAAAAGCCAGGAGATTACTTGGGAATTGACAGATGCAGTTGAAAAACCTTGATTGAATTTGACCAAAAGCTTTGACAATTCTACACACAGTAGTCCAACAAACCAACCATCATTTTTTAGCTTTTTATCAACTAACTTTATTGTCAGCTGCCTACTCTCTGACTCCTACTGTGGAACTCATTCCCAAAACACATTGTACAGGCCAGAAGTACAAATGGATGCTTAAAAACACTTAGTAAATTATTTGAGAATAATTCCATCAGTAGCTTTTTTACAAGTTGATCTGGGTATAACTCGTGGTCATCTGTTTTGTTGCTGGAAGTTAGGACTTTTATCAGGAAAAGGATCCCTTTATATACAACTTTTACAGTCTTTTTCAATATGTGATTCCGGCTGCTATTGCAGGTACTTACTGGGCTACACAGCTACTTGCTCTGATTCAGAATGATCCTTGTTCAAATCCATTTTCACAGTAACTCAGATTTATGATCAATGTTCTCCTCTAGTCTCCTGTGAGACCATGTGTTTTACCATTTTCATTCTGTTATTTTATTTAATCTCATGTTCTATTTTATTTTTCACAAATGGATTTTGTAGTGGTATCACATTTCACTTTCTCACCTGATCTTTGTCATAAGGATTACAGTTTTCTACAGCTGTAAAAGTCAGCATGATTTTTATGAAAACCAGCTGTAGCATCATTATAAAGAATTTCTTAAACAGTGAATGACACCAAAACATTTTTATTTGTTCTGTCTTCAAAATTTTTCTATTCAAAAGGGGAAACTAAATTTTGGCTGATCAGGAAATTTCAACATTGAAAGTGATTTCTTTTTCTATATTCCCAAATCCATGGTCAACCCACTGTTTAAGTTTCTTTGATCAGTGAATACTTGCAACTCTGTAATGTCAGTTCTTTCACAGAACCTTCCCCCCAAAAACGCTTACCTTTGTGTCAGACAACAGTAAACACCTTCCTGGGACAACCTACACAAGGAAAGTGCTTGCTGCTAAAGTAGGAGGACTTTGCGAAGCTCCATAATGTATCAGGTCAGGACTCCAGCCAGCCATGATCAGCTCGTGGTTATCTGAAAATAAAATTTCAATTTTAAGTCTTATTATTATCACTCTTTTTATTATAAAGAACAAAACAAAAACAACTCTAGGTATAGAAAGCACTGGGAAACATTTACTTCCTGCAAACTGAGAACTGTGCTCTGCCATATGATCTGCATCCACCTGACTATGAGAGGCGCCTTGAAGTCAGTATTCCTCCTTAAAAACAGAATTTGCCTATCTGATTGAAACACTTGCTTGAATCCTATCTTAAATCCTTCAGCTTGACAGTTACACAGAGTCTAATCTATACAATCTATACAATTCAGCTGCCAAGACAGCCTTACTGCTTAGAACTGCGACTAGATGAAACATAAACTCCTTTTTCAGTATGCCAGCCAATTTCCTATGTTCGTTTTTATTATATTCATGCTTCTTGTTCTCTTTTCCTAGTGTCCTCTTTCAGACCTCACTATTGCAGGTCCTCATCAAAGTCACCACTGTGTTCACTCTTTGACATCGTCTTTTGACAGCAGAGGCTTTTCCTACTTTATGACATCTTAATAATCCAAACTGTGAATCCAGAAGAGCTTGTCTGTGTTTTCTGAAATATTCACTGTCACCCAACATGTTCAATATTTAATATCTCATATCAGATGAAGCATTCAAAACAATCTGGGAAAAAATGGTTAATAACATTGTGTTTAAAATATACTTTACAAGATACTTTAAAATCGCCTTTGCTACTGGAAGCAACTAATTCATTAGGCAATAAAAGCCGAAGGCACTTTTTTCAGAAGCAATTTGATATTTAATACATGAAATAAAAGCAACAGGACTAGAATTGCTGTTAATTTTTAGAACACCTTATAACTGAAAGTTCAATTCACTTGAACAATTTTAATATAACTATTGAACAAAATAAATTATGATTTGGTGCCACTAGACCTACACTTCTGAAAATTTCCATTGACCAGGACTGGAGCATTACTGTTTGCTGTGTTTCAGGGATGACGCTTGCAGAGTTCAGACAGGTTAGATTAGAAAAGCTCAACCCAAATAGGTGATAGTGAAACACCCCTGCATAGTCTTGATTCAGTATTGTATTGCTATTTAACGAGACACAATTAAAGACAAGAATCTGTAAAACAGAGATAAACTACTGCAATGTAAAGCTGTCCTAAACAATGAGCTCTAAGAAACAAGCAGGGCCTTTACTTGCTCTACTTTATTTTCTGTTTTCCAGTCATCATAATGCAAATACAGTTTTCATGAAGAAGTAGTTATCCGGTCAAACATCATGCTTGTAGAAAACAAAAATAAGTTGTCAATAAGTTCATAATTCCTAATATTTCTGAATAAGAATTTTCCTAAGCCAAGTCTCTCAATCGTGTCTAAGCACTCGAAGTGTAACATAAGTGTTTCTTACTATAAATACATCTCCTTCAACTTGGGGAGAAAGGAGATAAAGTATGAACACAGTTGTAATGCACCAGTTCTACTGATGATGGTTTGTTTTTGTACCCTTCCACTGCAACCAAATGTCATTTGCAAAGCACTAATTTAGGCATTTCCCTTGAAGTAGCTGTCAAGTCTTCCAATTGGATTCATTAATTTCTCTATTTTAGAAAGCATCAAAATGTTTCAAGCAGGCTACTATTGAAATTAAATGTGCATATTCAGCTATAGATATTTCAGCTATGTAAACACAGTTTCAGTCCTTTTGTTGTCAGCTTTATCTTTCACGCTTTTCATGGAAAACACTGGTTTTCATCTATGTTTGTGGCGTGTCTAGCATAAATTATTTTTCGTTAGTTCCCATGAACTACTGTAATACAGTTAATATATTGACTAATTGCTTGGCAGTATTTTCAGTAAAACTTAAATATCATTCACCTGTAAAAATAAGCTAAATATGCAGGGCAAACAAACAGAATGAGGTCTTGCCAAGTGGGTGAGTTTTGGCTCATCCATGTGAGATACTTCATTTTATTTTGATTTTTTCTGGAAGCAAATTTATTGTAATCCAAATGATCTTACTTGTAACACTGACAGAATGATAATTGCCTCCTCTGATCAGTAACATGCACAATGAACTACAGAAGTGTTACCAAAATCTATGGGCTACTCCACTTTCTGAACCAAAGACTACTGGGAGAAAATGAGTGGGATTTTTTTTTTGTTTGCTTTAAAGTAATTTACTTAATGTTGAAATATTTAAACTCTAATTAAGATATATTGAGACATTTACTGGGGGAGGGAGAGAAATACTGTTGAGAGAAAAAGCTGCTGCAGGATATAAGGAATTTTGTGGAAGGTGAAGCAAGCCATTCATTGCCAGTATACACACTTCATCTCTATGAAGCATACACAGACGTAACAATTTTTGATGTAACAGTAGTGCCCAGTTCAGCAATTAAGGAGCTAACAGAGGTAAGAAGCAGGAGACATACGGATGTGCTGCTAGTACCAGAGGTGGGGTAGCGGAGTGTGGAAGCACAGACAGGGACAGGACTCCTAGCTCCAAGCCTGAACACCTGGATGAAAGAAGAGTTGATGTGCACATTTCAACAAAGGTGTTACAATTCCAGGGAAGGAGGAGCAGCGGACAAATGAGTTTGCTGGAGGTCCCTTCCAACCCTGAACATTCTGTGATTCTGTGATACACACTGTAACACCTGGTTTAGGAAGCAAGCGTGGTCTGGATGGGCTGTTATCTTGAAGAGGCTCTCTCACAGCCCAGAGGAAAGAGTATTTTTGTTTGCAAATACATGCTCAGAAGTCTGATGTCTTTGCTACCAGCACTGCTCTTCCACATTGACTGAGGGAGATGTCTCGTAAGACCATGTGTAGCTGTTATAATCTTTAGGTAAAGGGTGACAAAGACTGCAGATGAGATAATGTTCTTATTAACCATGCTCTCCCACAGGCGAGACTCCAGCACGAAGAGGTACGCCCTGAATACAAGCACATAACTGCATATTGTGTCACCAGAGAAAGAACGGACTGGAAAATAATGGCAATTGTGCTTTACTTCTGTAACCAAGAGTATATCCAGAATCATTATTTTGCATAACAAATTCACCTATCAAATATAATTCAGTTTTCCAGGGAAAATCAGTTGTGTGACCTAGATAGTAATAAACAAAACACTGTGCATGCATCAGCCCAATGTAGAACAGTTAAGGCTGCAATAAATTGTGCACCTAAAGAGAAACTGAATCATTAATGATTCAGACTTCGTGCTAGAGGCTGGCATTTGTGGGGGCTTTGTTTTCTTTCTTTTTGATATGTAGAAGTGTAAAGGGAGGCAGAGCTTTGTGCAGCACTGAATTACATTATCACCAGTGCTTTGCAGTTTTGAAGTGCTCAGGGCTGTTGCATCTATTCACTGAAGATCCAGAGCAACAGCACCAGAGCAGCTCTTCACAAAAAACCCAAGTGTGCTTGATACATTCTCGATTATCTTGCTCAGTGTGAGATGCTACAGTATTTGTACAACAAGAAAATGAAAACATGATGTTGCTTCAAGGACCACACTCTGCCACTCTCATCTCCTCTCTTGCGTGTGTAGAATAATGCCCAGAGAGGTTTGCTGCCAGTGGTCTGGAGAGCTGACTGCTGGAAACAGGAGCGGCATTTTTCCTAACAGAATCCCCTTTGGTGATTGTTTTACCTCGCAACTCACGCACATGTGCCTCTAGGGTTGAGGTGGGTTTTCCATCCCACTTCTTCATGTCCTCTCCGTGGTCACGCAGGTAGAACCACAGGGTGCCTCGTGGTGTGTAGCCTCTGTATCCTCTCTCCTGAGCAGAGAAACACTTGCCCCTAATAGGTGAGATGCTGGTCTGTACAGGTGGGGAGTAGGACATCTTCTTTTCAAGTCGTTGGACCAGTTTCTCCATGGCTGAGACGAGGGAG
>Ga0181612_118171_pt1 | contig 18482 bp, 5 predicted proteins | sample HoacroProtozoa21_FD_119630 | JGI IMG/M metagenome (GOLD analysis project Ga0181612, IMG submission 119630) | Hoatzin crop microbial communities from Cojedes, Venezuel. Combined Assembly of Gp0051906, Gp0051904, Gp0051908
AGGAGCGGGAGCGTCCCAACATGGCGACAGGCGCGCGTTCCCCGGCTTCGCCAGGTTTTTCCGCAGTTAGGCCTCTGAGGCAGTGCTGCAACTCACGGGCCACAGCCCTGAGTCAGTTCCCTGAAGAGTGCCCCCCAAAATCTGTAAATGGCGACAGAGCTGCCCCAGCAGCCCAGAGCCCCTCCGCGGGGAACACAGCTGTGAAACATGCTCTTAGAGAACCCGGCCTTCCTTCATGCCCGAGCCTGCTGCCCGCAGGCCGCACGCCGCCTCCCTGCTGGAGCACGGCCCCTCCGCAGCGTCCAGTCACTGCAGCACACCAAGCACGGCACAGAACTTCACATGTTTTATTTTTACCTTTTCATTTATGACAGTACAATAAAATAAGTTAACTCGAACAGAGACCCAACGTCTAGCCCCGAGTTCCACGGCGCCAGCCCCATCCTCTGCCCCAAACGGGCAGCATCGCCCCAGCCCCCATCGGCGGTGCCCGCAGCAGGGCCTGGCCACAGGGCACCCAACGGGCAGCGCCTGCCGCGCCGCTCCCGGGGAGCCAGCCGCCCTGCCGGCCCCAGCTCAGCTCACACCAGAATCACAGAATCAGTAAGGGTGGAGAAGACGTCTCAGATCACCAAGCCCAACTGTCAACCCAGCACCGCCATGCCACATCACCACCATGTCCCCAGGTGCCACCTCTACACGGTTTTCTGAACACCTCCACCACAGTGACTCCACCACTTCCCCGGGCAGCTTCCCACAGCAGCTGGGGGGGAGAAGGGGGCAAGCGAGCGTGTCATTTGGTTTCCATCTTCACAATGGACAACCGCTGTGGTGAGACGCTTTGCCTGGATGGCAAACCCGAGGTACGCAAACCAGCCAGAGCCACGCAGCGACGGGAAGAAGACAGCGACAACGGGGCAAGTGCAGCTCGGGCAGAAGGGAGTCACTTCTCCTTTGGCACCATCAGGGCAGACGATGGCAGGGGCGAGGAAACGATTCAGTAGCAGTGTAGGGGTCACAGACTGCAGAGTCAGTGCAAGTACGGCTTACGCTTGACTGAGATCTGTGTTCACCCTTACAAGTTCTGAAGAACGTGTAAAATCTCCTCCTCCTTCCCCTTCCTCCCACAGCCGTAGTCTGCTGCACTTTTCAAAAGCACACAAGTTTGCTGAATTTCACTGAAATTTATGGCTACTACGACAACAATGGGCTCCTCTCTCAAAACTAAGTATAAAAGTCAATCCTCTCTAGAAGGTCTTACACAACTCTAAATACAACCGTCCACTTTCCAAAACCAGTCAATTCATTTTTATATTTGGAAGCAAAAAAAATTATATACTGCAAAAGTCTGTCTTCATACACTGATACTTTTGTCCTAGAAACCAAACACTCCGACACCAGGAATCACCACTGTAAAGTAACTTCAGCTCCGGACACCCACCGCTTGCTGACCCCAGGTGTGCAGGTGGGAGAGGTTCACCACCACCCTCTCTGCCTCAGAGTGCCGGACGATCAGAAGATCTGCCGTGGAACATCTCCAAGCTAATCCCCCGGGCTCTGCGGCCGGCTGAGGATGCACTCACCCAAGCACATCTCGAGCAGCAGCGGCTTCTGGGAAGGAGCGCTGGGAAGCGGCTGGAGTCAACAGCCTTTTCCACTGACTGAAAGATCCAAAAGAACGGTGTCTGCCTACAGCCTCAGTTTTATCACCCAACAAAGTACGAAGGAGCAGCAGAAACAGACATGGTCCTAGCTATGACCACAGCTCCCAGTTCTCTTCATGGGCACAAGAGGATACTTATGTCTTACCTGTACCTGTGAAAGCCCAAAGCATTACAGGAATTCCATTTGAGAGGGTGAGGATCCTTTCCATCCCAGGAAAGCGGATAATCTTGCACCCCCTGAACTAAGCAACAACGTTGCTGGTGGTTTCAGGGTCAGCTGAATCTGGTCCAGAAGCAGCACCAAGCTAGGTACGGCTTCAAAAAACGGCCACAACCAACTCCTCTTCCTCCTAACCTTAAGGTGCCGGGAAAATCAGCACGACCAGACTGGTAGCCTATGAAAAAATATCCACAGTCCTACCAAACATACCATTTCCTAACTTATGACAGACAAGCTTCCTAGGAGTTTAGACCTTAAAATCCTCCATAGATGCTGAGAAGAGAGTTACACATGGAAGAAACACAACTTTGAAGAAACTTGTTAACAGTAAAAAATATGGCAACTTCAGTCTCAGTACGGTAAAAAGGCATTTTTAGAATAAAAGTGACCCCTTCTAATGCAGGGCTATCACGTCATTTGTCCAATGGCATTTTTCACTAAAGAAACGCTCCTCCAATTACAAACATCAAAGATAATACTTTAATAATACTTTTTCAGGTATTTCTAAAGTTTATAACTTAAAGTTACTGTAGTTTTTTACACACACTTCCTGTTTTTATCTTGAAAGGACAGCTAATCTTAAAAGAAGTCACGCATGGATACAGACTCACTACCTAAGCGCTGTTTCTAAACATCCGCAGTCCGGCTCATCTGTGGCGAAAGAGCTTTTCTTCCCCCACAGCAACAGGCTCCTTACCAGCCATCGCACACGTGATGGCTGCTGACATAGTGAGAGACCTATGGACCAGCTGCCTCAGCGAGAAAGCCGCTCCCGCTACAGGCACGTTAGCCACGGGCTCTGGCCAACAACCGCAGAGCCGACTGCACCTGCTGACAGCTGCCATCCCCTGCAAGAGCTGATTTGTCTCTGAGCAGAGAAGGTGAAGCACGGCCTGTATCCGACTGCAAGAATCAGTCATAAGCCTCAGCCGCATGGCACTGCTAGCACGAAGTTCCGTCACTTTGTAACATGTTATAAAAATTCACTGATTTCCTTCACAGACTAGAAATAATCACTGCAATTTTCCATTAAATAGAGCATCATGAATTCAGTGAAAACAGAAAAAAAGTATTAAAAAGCCCTTTCAAAACAGCTCCTTAGTTGTACATTGCTTGAAGTGAACCCCTGGTATATGAGCAGCATGAGTAACCTCATTTCATTTCCCGCCATAAGTCCAAACAGAACACAAACAATAAAAATAAGAATAATCTATAAAAACCACAGTACATCAGAAATCTATGTAAAAAACATATGTCTGTATCAAGGACCTCAGTAACAGCTTAAAGCACCACTCAAAATTAAGTACCATACATGTTACAGTACATGCCATTTATTATGACAATTTAAGGCTAAAATAGGTATGACTCCCTTATAATCAAGCTTTCTCATATTTATAAATGCATACAAACATTACCTAGATACAAATGCGTAGGTTTTTTTTTTATTGCTCTGAACCGTCTACAAGAACGTTCGACTTTCCCAGATGTTGCCTGTTGGCCTTTTCAACCAAGCTGAAGTCCTACAATTGCAACTTACAGCACTTGTACAATTATAGACCTTCCTTGATTTGAGCTGCAAATAAATTCAAAGACGTATCAGACAAAATTGCTCATCACTGCAAACTCCGTAACTTGGTTAACTAAACATTCGTCCATAAGATACATAGTAATTCACCACAAAGATAATTTCTGAAATTCTTCAGGAAGGATTTTCTTTTCAAAGTAATACGTCTAACGAAGCGGCAAACAAGACAATCAGCAAGAAATGATTGACTAGTACCAGTCTAACAGACTGGACTTATAAAAAAAAAAAAAAAAAAGCTGAATACGTGCTCCAAAACAAAGAGCAAACTCTTCTTCTTGCTCACAGAGCAATTATGTTTCCTAACTACGCAGGGCAATGCCTCATTCTGCCAGTGCCAAATTCTTTGACTGTAGCTTGTCCATTTCTTGACCAATATTTCCTTCAACGGTGTCACACTGGGCAAGAAAAACCTGAGAATAAGAAACAAACAAATGTTATTGAGGATCCAGTTATAGTAACGGTAGATGCTTCTTAAGAACAGAAACTGCAGTTTCCATTGTGAATTTATGAATTTGTAGAAGCCAACTCAACAACCACCTTTTGTTCAGTTTTGATAATAGTTTATTCACAATTTTGTTTACCCAGAATCCCAAGAGAAATATGATATCCAACAAGGCAACAACGTGGTTGCCCAACCTCACCAGTCCTGCCGCTGAAGTACTTTGAGTTGATCCAAAGTTCATACACAACAATATGGATCACAAAGGTTCAGACAAGTCAGTGCTTCAGTTTAGAACATGACTTTTAAACTCCCTTCTAAAACGCACACTTCTGTAGCCAAGGGTGGGAGCAACAAACCTACTCAGTCAAATCTAAAACAAGCTTTCATTAGACCAAGGCCTCTTCTACTCCTCAGGACTACAGAGCAACATGAGCCTTCATCCTTATCAGTAAACAGCTGGTGCGCCTCGAGACACAAAAGTTCCTTTCCAAAAAGGGCAGTCCACAGCACCTTAAGCTTTCTTAGAACCTGTCCATGAGTTCTTACAAGTATGGCAACCCACACACAGCAATTCAGAGCCAGAAGCCATCAGTCACTTTGCTTGTGCTGTACACAACACACCAGCACTTTCAGCCAATAAATCCTTTTAAGGCCAATTCCAATTGTAGTTTCTGAGCAGACTCTCCTGCTATCTACACGTGCCTTGCACTCGGCTTTGCAGTGTTTGCACTAGACTTTAACAGTCAAACCAGATATTTAATGTTGTTTACATTAAAATGACATTCAGAAACTTCCTTCCCTCCAGAGAAGCAAACTGTTGTGCCAAGGGAATGTTTCTCAATCATCAAACTGTTTTGAAGTCACCTATCTTCTACCAATCCCTTGAGCTAGCATCAACTCACTTGTGCAAGAGCTTGGGGGATGAAACAGCCAAGGTGGTAACAACTGCAGCTGCTGGCTGCAAGTGGTTTGTATCTGTCTCTCCATACAACAGAAGGCAGTTCATAGCTCCCCCTCACCTTCATGAATACTTAAGAGTAATTAGCACAACGTGCCATTGTTTGCTTGCTCTGGAAAAACAAATTCTTGCTGACTGCTCTGGTCTGAAATCCCTTCGTTCTTCTGCAGTCCTCAAAGGGTTCACAACCTACAGTTGCAGAACACTGTGCCTATAAAAGCACATCAATAATTCTGATCTCTGCTCAACAGAATCTGCTTTATGTTTTAACAGCAGTTCTCATACAAAGCCCCACTTATTTCTGCAGTAACTTCACCCAGGAGTGGAGCTCTAGCAGCTTGCCCTGAAGGTTACAGCCATACCTCTGTTACAAAGTTCTGCTGCTTTGGTTAGGCACGTGGAATCAAGTGCATGTTCAGAGCCCATATAACAGAGCTACACCAGCAGCCATCTTCATTCCACTTTGCATTACCTGAACCTAACTCTGTAACAGAGTACGCAGGGCTTTGTCCCTAAAGCTATAACAAAAAACATTCCAATTATGAAGTACTTCTTGGTCAGGCTTCCTCTAAAATAGATGGCTATTTTAAAAAATTTGGGAAACATTTATAGAAAGTATTTAATAAGGGTACAGTAAAAGACAAAACCTTTCAACTCCGTATATGAATGCAAGGTACTTTCACAAAAAATTTTCAGGAATCTAACCTGTGACTGAAGCTAGCACAATACAAATAAAAGTAGTATCAGTAGCACAAACATCAGTTTATGGAAGTTTGGCTTTTGGGGGAGGAGGGAGGAAGGACAAATTCCAGGATTTAGTAGCAAACCTTCAGTTCAAGGTGTCTAAGGAAACCATGCCTAGGAATTTGTAAGCATCACACAATGGCAAAGCAATCAAAAACCGCACCCCCCACCACAGCTGCTCTTCTGCTTCTACATATTTTACTTCAGAGACTCTCCACAGAAAGTTTGTACATTGCAACAGAAGCTAAATTTTCCAAAGAACACCTCTCACAAGGTCCAGCAGCAGTTACAGTTGACTGCATCTTTGTGCCCAGACCTCAGCCATTGCTCCAGCCCACCAACATATGGGAAAGCAGGAATCATCCCATTTTCTTTACAAGTTATCAGAATTACTTTACATCATCAGGCAGCCATAAGGCCAACCACTAATGTAAATTACAAACATTGTCTGAAAATAGCATGAACTATGAAAATCTGTAATTCTGTGTGCTGTTTTATAAAGCTACTACATACCTCTCAAACCGAAGTTATAAGAAATACCAATACAAGAACAAACACTGAAAAAAATCTAAGCTCTTAAACTGCTCTCATTTTCACAAACTCTTGGTATACAAGTACCCAGCATTAATGGAAAACAAAACAAACAAAAGCATACTCACCTGAACCCTTTTCACCAACCCCTTCTTTTTCAGTTTGCAATCACTGAAATTCTCTGGCAGATTCTGCAGTAAAATAAACAAACAAGCTGATGCAGCTTAATGTTGAAATTAACACATTAAATGTTGAAATTAACATATTAAGCTCACAGTAGAAACTGAATGTATCAAAGAATCATCTTAACAGACATCCTGAAAATGCCATACCTGCTCAGTAAGGAGAGATTCACATGAAACAATTTAAAAGAAAAAGTCATAAACTCAGTAAGTCTGGGACACAGCATGCTGGTTGCAAAGAACTGAGCTAGCAAATTTACCACGTGTCTTTAGGCAGCATACAGCAATAACTGCGTACGCTGCTTTGGCTACTGTGGCAGATGTTAACTGTTCTGCTGAGCTTCAACTTCAGCTTTTATCAGAGACTGTAAGATGAATTACTTTCTTACAAACACATTAACGCAACCACCTGCCATCATTAGAACATGCAATCAGTAATGCAGGCATTGCCACCCTATTTACGCCGTACATCCGATCTTCTCTGCAACCTACTCACGGAAGGTAACAGATGGGAAGTGTTACATGCTGACAGCTTTTAATTTAATTCAAACTGCATAATTTTCCATACTCCTACCACCCGGTGTATCTACATATGTCATCTTAGCCAGTGTTACATGCTTTGTCCTTTCGCAGCACTGTGAAATTGGTGTGTTGGCAGGGAACGGTGCTCAGGTTTGCAGTACGTTTTTCAAACGGGTAAACCAGATGATTATCATCATATAAACTTTATGCGAACACTCTTAGAAACATCATGCTCTCATTGTTGAAAATGCACTAAAACCTTGGGAGTTTCTCACTGTTACACCTTTTATGTTCTGCTTTCACTCCATATCAAGAATGAAGGTTTCCCTATAATGCTCTCCGTTTCGTTTCAGCTAAAATGCAAGCCCCACTGGGAGGCTTAGATACATAATCTTTGATAACAATAAAAAAAAAAAAGCTCTTTTATTGTCCATCCAACCATACATGACCTTTAACACAGGAGTCTTGCACATAACCTAATATAGGAGTTAAAAATACACCAGACTCCCTACTAAAAAAGGTTTTTTCATTTATTTTGTTAAGTGTGCTTTTGGAAGATGTGCAAGAGAAATAATCTTCTGTTCCTGTAGTTCAGCTTCCATTTCTGTTGTTCCAGCTCCAGTTTTCCTAAATAGCAAGATTGTTAAGCTGAATAAAACTCATACATACTTTTAACACTTCCCTTCCCTCCCTTGCAGAGAGCTTTTATGTCAGCCTGTACCTCCTGAAACAGAACTGGAAACTGGACATATTTCTTTCCAGTGGAAAAATCACCTTCAGTATCAGAGGCACAAGAGAGTATGTGGATTAATGGAGATACCCTTCCAAATGCAAACTGGTGCAGTGTTACCTTACAAACAAGGACAGAAACATCTAAAAACTAAGAGTTATACTGTGCTTTTGTTTGTGTTGGTTTTTTTTTTTAATTTATGTTAACCCTCCCAACACCAAAGACACTCTTCAGTCTGTCCTAAGATGCATTCCATCACCTGTTTATTCCTTCCAACTCCTTGTATTTTGTGGGTAAGAGGAGAAATAGCTTCAACAGTAAGTTGCCAGCTTCACTCCAGGAATATGTCACGCACAGTGTAAATCTTCCTACAGAGGCCAGTTCTACGCTGGTCACTTTCTTCATTTATGTAACGTCGCCTTACGTCCTTGGATTAGCAGCACAGAATAGGTTCAGAAGCTGTTAATACATTTTCAACAACAGCCTGCCTAAAATGAAAATTCCTTTTTACAGGTGGCACGTGTCCATTTTCCAAAGCACACTTTTTATTTTTTTATTTTTTTCAATTGCTCATTTTGGAAGCTACTTTGCTCTTCACAAAGTGTATTTTCTAGTACTGTGTACTGCAATAAGCCCTGGCTCACTGTAGCACGCTAAACCAACGTGTCTTCTCCCAGTAAGCTGGATGCTATGAAAAGACTGTATTACATGCTTTTCTTTCAGAAACTGATAGACATTACAAAACAATTGAGAATTTAGTTTAAAGATGTGGGTCAATTCTCTTCAAACACCAGTTCTAGTTCACAAATAAAAAAGGCAGCCTTTGGAATATTTACAGCTGTCACAGGGAAAAAAAGTTTTAAAAATACTACAAAATTATATGAAGTATTCTAAGGGATCTTACACATGTAACCACACCTTGGTTTTCAACAACACAATTCACTTTTTAAAATGAACAAAATATGACAAGAAACACTTAACATAAAGACAGTATTTGATGCATACTGTTTTGACTTCATCTACGTAATAGCCTGAAAGAACAAAGATCAGTTAGGCCTAATTACTAATGGCTGATTCTCACCAGAAAACAAAGATGTTATCTCACTGTCACTGAAATTCTTCTAGGCCTTGAAGTTTTCCATGACTTGGAATTTCTTAATAATCAATTAAAAATTAAATTATACACTAGCCTGGTTACACTACCCATCTCCCTTTGCTGAGTACTTACTTCAGGCTGTACTTTCTGAATGAGATTCTGGTCTATGCAAGTATTCTTACAACTCTGAAACTGCAATTTAACAAACTATTTTTCTATCATCAGAATAGGCCTAAGTTAACTTTCAATAGCAGACAGGGAACACCAGCTGGGCTTACCACACAAAGTCTGTTTCTAATACAAATATTAGTAACCGGAGGAAACTTTGAAATCTGAGTTTAGAGAACATATTCAGACTATTTCTGGTTTTGACAACATTTCTCAAAACTCTTCTTTTTAATCACATCTGTTAATGCATACTCCTACGTTTGCTTGTATACCCTCATAGCTGGGTTTTGTTGTTTTTTTAAAATCGCACCTTGCAATCCCCTTGGCAGACATGTAATTGGAAGGCCTAAATGTAGTAACTTATCAAGCTGCTTAAAAGGTGTTCTGCAATCAAATTAGTAAACTTTACAAGTATTAACATCAAATCAAATCTCACAGTCTCTCTGCTTTACCTTAGTCAGCTTACGTCTCCTCTCCAGGAATACGTTGTCCAACTATTCAGGGTTTAACAGGTGAAGCTGGCAATAAACCTTAAGTCACAATAACATTTCAATATTTAATTAAAATAAAATTTAATTAAAGGAGTAGCTTAAGCCTAGGCAGTGCTTATGCAAAACTCTTGCCAAATCTACATTTTGGTGCTAGCATTGCTTGCAGAGCAGTAGTTTGGATTAGTATATGGCTTTCTACTGCACAGCATATTCTTACTTTTATAGCAGGTCTCCTCTTTGCATCGTACTTTCTCTGCAACAAAGCCCTGCTCAAGTCTCACAGTCCTTGGTCTGTACAGTCTTAAACTTTCGAAAGCGACTGCAGTGCTGGCTTCACACCAGCAACTTCTGTAGAACTCCTGGGCACAGGTTGTTTATGCTCCCCCTCATCCACCCAGAAACAGAGCCCGAGTTCCACTGCCACCAGTGGCTACCTCCCACCCCACGCCCCTGCATTCAGAGTTGCTCACCCACATCTCCTCAGGAGGTCCCACCCTGCACACACTGACAAGACGCACTGCAGACACGCACACGTTACACCCTCGAAGACCCATCTTTTGTATGCACCACACTCACGCTTTATACAAGACATCCTTAACACCAATCACTGTTTACACACTAGTAAACCCATGTGTGTGCATCTTCTACCTCTAGATCCTCTTCATTCTCGTTAGCTACGAATCCAGCATCCCTCTCCCAAGCACTGCTTCTCCCAAAACACAGACCCTCTTGTCATGTCTTTCCCCTCTCCCACCTGATCTCCTAATAAAAACCACCTCCCTTTGCCACAGGACATCACCTTCAGCACTGATCAAGTTCCGTTTGCTGTGGAAGTGCTTTCAATAATGATTTTTAAGCTTAGTGTTACCACCACATCTTCGCTCTCCTCTGTGGTTATTTCTCATTTCCCAAACCACAGACCCCAGTACGTAGTATCTGATGCCTGAATCCACTTTACAGCAGTGTAGTCAGTTAACAAACAAAACAATTGCTAGCAAAATTCATTATTTACGACTTTCATGACTTACGACTTTCTTATCAGAACCAAAGGGACACCATTCTTAAAATAGGCTCTCTCCTACACTAGCAGTCACTAGCAATAATAGTTAGAAACATTTTTGGTTTGTTATCAAATTGCTTAAAAAAAAAAAAAAAAATCACTCTGCTACACATCACACCAACACTATCCAGTTGCAACCAAGGATGTTTTGCTGACACCCCATCCATGTAATAAGAAGCTTTTTTGTTAGTTTCTTTTAAAAATCCAAAACAACAGATAGTATTTTAGTGTCTAGTTTTTATTGACTACCAGCCCTTCTTTTTTTTATCTTATTGTGAAATAAATCGATAAATTGGGTAAGCACATTATGTTGACAGTGAATCTTTTTCACCTAAGTAGACATCTGAGCAGCTTCTTGAAGAGCAGCTACTAAATGGCAGCATTTGTCAGGGGGTTTTCTGAATGCAGAAGTGGTAACCAGGCGCTCTACCCTCACTGAGGGATGACAGTATTTTCATGCTCCTTGTGCTTTAGAAAAATTTTCCCCTGAAGCTTTGATTTTATGTTTATGATTCATGCGAAGATATTTAATAATTATAATAAATGTTTATTTATCCAGATAAATTCAAAGGTTTAGTAATAAGTTCTCATCTTATTGTAAGTCGCAAAACTTCCCAGAAACCTAGGAAATGTTTGTTACAGGCACAATGATGTTTTTTTCAGAATACTTCTTTCTTTTAATCCTTGACATGTTGATTTGGTATTGATTTACCAGATGACAAGTACAGCACAGACAAGGAGACAGTGAAAAAAGCTTCATCAGAACAGTACAGTAACTTAAGTAAGTTTTACAGAGGAATTACAACCAAAAAAAACCAAATCCTCAAGAAAGAAGGACGGGCCACCAGAACATAACTGTGAGTCAGTAACGTTATCAATGTCCTCAATACTGATACATGCAATTTGACAGGTGATTTTGTCGTGAATTTATGTAAACAAAACCAGTGACTGGTATTTCAGAAAACAAAGCGCTTTTTTTCAATTATTAGATCAATCTGTTCTCTGCAATACTGTCTTTCTAGATTACAAATCTGCCATTTACTGAGAAACCATTGTGAGGACAATGTAATCTCTCCAACTGCAATACTGGTGACAGACTTCACATAAATTAGAGCAGGCTCACAAGAAGTACATAACGTGACAACTATGGATATAAATTTTCCTACTGATCTCAGAAAAGCTTCCCTTTTTTTTTTCCTGGAAAAAGCCTTTCATTTATTTATAAAACTGTGCCAGCTGATCAAGTAAAGTATTTTCTGTGTTTTATTACAAATCTCAGCAAGCAGTGTACTTTGACTTTTACTCCTGGACCAAATGTTTTAACTGCTGAAATAAATAGTATTTCTGGTGATGCACATGCACGAATCTTCAACTGTTGAACATAATTCAATTTCCATTCCTCCTGAAGAAAACTTTAAAGATCTGTGGCTTATAGGAACATCCAACTGTGTTACAGCATTCAAAAATTTCTAAGATGCCCATAAGATTCCCTCCATCCTTCCTGCTGTGGAAGTAGTAGCTATTTAAATATATTTAATGTTAAAAAGTTTAAGTTACAGCTACTCTACCCAAAGGCATCCCTTCAAGACTTTCCTTTCACACCTCTGGCAGTGACAACACTGTATTTTTTTTCTCTCCCACCCCAATACTGTAAGACTAGCAACCTACTTCACTTCTAAATCACTTCTTTTAAATTCAGAGTTGTTGAACACATGGGAGTCTAGTAAAAAGCAGTACTACTTCCAAAATCAGCTCTGCTAATTAATGAGCTCGTCTGCCAACAGTAAGAGAGTAAAACCTCCAGAATAAACAGAAAACAATATGCAGGCTTCCTCATCCTTAGCTCTCTGTAACCATACAAATCTCATTTTGCATCAAGCTAAATGTTCTTGATTGCTCCAAACAATGCATGACAGCCAAGACACTTTAAAGAGCTTTCACAACAATTCTGCCAAAGAAACAAACTGAAACATTTACAGTGGGAGCTTGCTGGTATGTTTCACTGCTACAATGCATCCATTCTTCTGTCTTAACAGAAAACATCTCACACTGTCACTCTTTTTTTTTTTCCCCCCTTCACCTTTTTCTAACATGCTGTTGATTGAATTGATAGCATATCTATATGGTCAACTGGATTCAAGAGATTTGTCAGAACTTGATTTTTATTTGGCTAGAAAAAAGAATACTAAATTTTGTATAAAACAATTCTGAGATACAGATAAAACACTTCCTGGAAGCTTTAAGTTTTTCTGCTTTGAACTTCTATTTACCACTTTTTACTTCAGTGGAACAAATTTACTGTTCATATACATACCTCATTACTGCTTTGTGTTGCTACCTCTGTATGTCGCATAACTACGGAGTTTTATGTGGCGATGGCATTTACTTCTGCCAAGTAATACCTCAGGAAGTTAGGAACTGCTGTCTATAACAAACAGCAAATACTAGTTTACCATTAAAGGTGCACTATACGGAAGGAGGAAGCAAGTTAGTGAGCTCCCCACCATTCCTAGGAACACATCCATATTATATAGCACCTGATGATGGCCAATTCAAATTATTACTCCATGATTCAGTCTTCTGCTGAACTTTGTTCAAAGTGTGCATCAATTAAATTGTGTTTGGTTCACCAATTACAGGCACTTGCACGGAATCTTCCTGAAACAAGCCCATGAAGGGTCACTGTGCAAAGTAGTAGAACCAGAGACATCACTACCACAGAAAATCAGCACTTTTCCTTCAGAGCAGGACACTATGATCATGATATGCAACATAATTATATAATGAAGTTTACAGAGAATGGCCAGCAGACAGAGAAACAGAGTACGGAAATACCCTAGTTGCCACAATCTTCTACTTATCTCTGCACAAGTCCCTTATTCTCACCTAGCTCTCAGCTACTACACGATACAGGCAGATACATATCATGCTCTGGAAATACAGTGTAAGGTTATGATCCATTAATGACTGTGAAGCACTTGGATATACCCCAGTACATTCCAAAGAAAGAATCCAGTCCTCAATACGCAGGCATCTCAAATAAAAATACTGTCAGTCCACATACGACTGACCAGAAAATCCTTCAGTCGTCAGGGCCTCCTTGTTACGCAATACAGAATACAAAGTGTATCTGGTGGGTTTTTTCCAGACCTTTGCTGTTACCATGAAGTTTAACATTAAAGTTTGCCAAGACAAACTAAAAGGGTAAAATTTGAGTAAAGGATACCCATTTCATGCAGTCTTAACAGGATGCTGCCCCATAGGAAGCTCCTCCGTAGCCTGGGGATGCATACACAGGCATTAATGTCACCATTTAGAAACAGATGCTGCCAAGTAGTCTTTTGGAGACATACAGGGGCAAGAGCTGGATATTAAAGAAAAAATGAGCAAACCAATTAACTACTTTTCAAAGCCAAAATAATTTTTTTAGTATTCTAAAATTTCAAATAAATTACAGGAAAGGTATATTCTTAACATAAATTTCTGTTGAGATTTGACCCTCTTCTGTTGTTATCTACTTACCATGGCATCTATCTGTTCTAGGATCTTCATGAACTGCTCTGCAGTTCCTTTTATCCTCTTGTCCAGCTGCTTTAGTGCTTCTGCTTGGAGATCCTTTGCTAAAAATCCCTGAGGAGGAAAAAGAGAGAAGGAAAGACAAAATTATTCCACACTCTACAGAATACTTGTCTTAGAAAATCTGTTATTCCACCATAGCAGAAAACATCTTTTACTATTTCCATAGTTTCAAGTATAACAGAGACTCCAATCTCAATCTGTATTCTACCAAACCCTGAAATGCTAAATGTAAGATCTGCTAGGTTTTCTTAAAAGATTAAACAAGTAACAAACATTCTCCTTTGGACACTCTTTATGTTTTTCTAGATTTAAAGAATATAATTTACTCAATATGCAACAGTATTTACCTTTTTCCAAACAGTGCCATGTCTCTGTTTTGCAAACTCATAAATAGCATTTGAAACGTTTGAAAATTCAAAAAAGGAGGAGCAGCCTATTACTGACTACAAAAAACCTCTAGATGGTATTTTTCTTTAAATATACAGACCTACAAAACTGTTTCGCAAAGATATAAAATGACACAAAACTGGCATACCTTCTGGATACTTGTGAACTCTTTATTGACTTCCTCTAACTTATTAGCTATGTGCTCCACTGACTTCTCCAAATCTTTTAACTTCTTTAATTCAGCCTCTTCTTCTGGACTATTCTGTGTATTCAAAAGTACAACATTCACAACTATGGAACAAATAGAGTCACTATGCAGCCAAAAAGCAGCAACAGTTATGATACTGACATCAAGGCTTTTACTGACTTAAAATACATACTACACTGTGGTTATTCTTTCCATATTTTAATAGCTATCAAATAAGCTTCTTCCAAAGCTTAATTACAAATACAGTTGAAGTGGAAATGTATATAAACACATTAAATGAGATCAATTTGAAGGGAGAAAGCAAAATTGGAAACAAGGGGGGGGGGTTGTTAGCTTCGCTTCTTTAAAGCAGAGGTAACATTTATATCATGAGATGTTACCTTGTCCTCTACTTGGCAAAGCCAGTCACCAGTCATTTCACTAGATATAACCCAGCAGACTCAGTAGTTACAGCTTTATTTTCTTTAAACCGGAAAAATAAGATGGGCAGATAAGGTCATCAGCGCACAGAAGCAGCAGATTAGGCAGAAGTTTGTCAATAACATAAGGCAGAAGTCAGTCCACAGGGTAATTTCAGAAATGTACAAACTGCAGAGTTATTTGCAGTACAACCAGAGATTGAACTCAACTTTGTGGGTAGGTATACAAGATTAGGTTTATGCTGTTACCTGTTTCTGTGTTCAGAAGCTGAATCACTAACAGAAATGCCAATAATTTAAGGAAAAAAAAAGTCCAGAGGCAACACTTACCCTTTTCCCAATCAACATCACTTTGCAACCATTTTTAACACCAAGTGCTGACAACGGTTGTTCCAATTCTTTCAGAGACTTCCCTAAATGGAAAACGGGAGAGGAAAAAAAAAGTTAAGATACACTTAGTGACTTAAGAATGTCTTCTTGAAGACATTCAAAACACAGACATCTGAAAGTGACCAAGATGAAAGGCATAATCTATAAGAAACCTTGACAGATTTGTAATTTACCTTTGTATATCAGTTTCTGAAAAGAAACTGGAACTCCAGTGACTTGCTCAATAAGTACAGCCATGTCCTGTAGTGTAGGTTCACCATCATCTTGTTGAGAAGCAACCCGAATACTGTGTTTTTCATTACCTAACAAAAAACAGAGTAACAGTAATACTTATCGTTACCTAGAAAATATTATAGGGAATCTGTTTCTAATATTTAATTCCATTAACGCAGAAAGTTCTCAAATCACTGATTCTCGTGTACAATCACAATTTTCAACTGAAGGATTCTATTGCATTTCCTTCCTCTTGGAGTGACTTACCTCAGTTGAAAATTTTCATTTACATTCTAATAACCCGAAGAGCTGGATCAGTCATATTCTACTGGCATACTGCTCCTGCTAAATACTATTTCCCACCTCTTTTTAAGAGTGCAGATGGCATCTAGACAATCCACAGGCTAAAGTATGAAAGCTCACACCTTTGTGATGTATTCTATTTCCTACTTGTAGAAATTTTTAATGGCATGAGCCTTGGGGAATCTGACACATTTTATCCTTTGCTCCCCACTCCTCATATATGAGAGGTAAGCGATCACTGTCTACTCTGCCTCCCCTCCATCAACCACCTGAGAGAATTCTCACGGACCAAAAACTGTTTCTCCCCGTAATACTGCAGACAGGCAGCCTTAACCACTTTGAGAACTCTCACCCTGTATGTCACCTTCCACCTACAGAACATCCCATTCAGACTGTCTGAGATTAGTTGCATACAAACAGCAGGAATTTCTTGGAAAAAAGGAATTCGTTGATTAATCTCTGCCTTGCAGTAGACCCTTTCTATAACCCTCCGCTCCCACACACTTCAGGTCTGTCAATCTGAAAGCACCCACACGAAATCAGCCACTCCTGGCTGCAAGGGAAATCAAGACAGGCACTTTTTTTTTTTTTTTTTTTTGCAGGAAGAGAGAACTCTAGACATACCAGAAAGAAAACCATTCTCATGCCACTAATTTGAAGTGCGCATATCTTGTACAAAGAAGACCACTAGAAACATCGATTTCAAAATGTTCCAGCCTCCCAGAGTCCCATGTCAAACGACACCATGGCCTCAAAAACTTGCAAGCTCCAACAATATTTCTTAATTCCAAAATTGTTTTAAGCTCAAAATCACATTACACAAACTCTCCCCCAAATATTTTCCACAAACAGACCTTCTTCCCTGTTTGTTTCTGGGGGGAAAAAACAATTAGGTCCTAACCTCAACATATTTCACAAGGTTGTTTTGATATATACAACTGCTCTGTGTAAGGGCTGTGCCTGTCACCAGTTGAGGGCAAAGACAAATAAACAAGCAAACAGGGAAGAGAACAGCTGAAGTTTGCCTAGCAATAGAAACAGTTTTAATAGTAAACTATGAGCACCTCTTTGGGCAGAGTGTAACAAAAATTTTTCTGTAAATTCACAGCAGAGTGAAATCACCCTGCAAAATATCTCATGGGTTAGGATCGTTATCACAGCTCATCAGTTTGCTTCAGCAAACGACAATACTAATTTAAAGTAATCCGTAGTGCAAAAATCCAAATTTTTTTTTTTTAAAGCCTAAATACATTTAAAAACCAGGCCAGTTCAATTTCTTGTAGATTGTCAAGTAATACATGTGGGTGTACTACCATTCTCTTTCTTCACCCTTATGTCCATCTTTCCCCACTTTCACTCACACATGCAAAGCTTTAATAAGAATGTCTGTTCCAAGTACTAAACCAGCATCTGACAGCAAATCAGACAGCTGAAGTCCAAGATGAAGGATGCCTTCTGTTTGCCATCTATATATGACAAAGCAATTACCAGATAAAAACACAACTGGAAAGGTAACAACATTCTCAGGTAAGACGACTGTTGGCAAACACTAAAATGTTAGAATTATAAACACACTAATATTGTTGTTATTGTCATCTTTGCAAATGAAAACCCCTCAGATCAAATGGAGCACTCTGAAAGCACCATTGAGTGCATGAATTGTGATGATTCAAACAGATTATTCCACAAAGTTCCTCACCAAAGACTCTCAGGTAAAACTGTCAGGCGATAAAGGAAACATTTTCACAAAATAATGTATCAAATATAACAGCAAGAGTTTGAAAATAAGAATAAGCAAGCAGAAATAAGCAATCAGCTCTAAAGGTGGAAAGAACATCACTAACATAATGCAAAAGGAGCAGGAAGACAATTTGTTTTTCAATAATTAAAAAAATAATCCATAAAAACCCCACAAGTTAACAAAAATCAGCTGATGAATACCTCACCAACTTAACGCCTTACTCTCCTCCTCCTTCCTCCTACCGCCTTACCTAGATCCACTCCATTAAAATTTAACCACGGTATTTCCCACCTTTTCTCCACGAGCTGCGGAGTCCAGGCTATTCTAACCTCTTTGCAATAACTTTCTATACTTATTTGCAGACTTGATCGCATCTTTCCTTCCACCATCTTCTCCCTCTTCCTATCTCTCTGCCTGAGGAAAGAACAAATCCACCGTGCCAGCTGGCCTTCCAGCAACCCATCTCCTCAGGCCAGCACTCGACTGTCACACCAGCGGACGCAGCGCTCCCCGCCGCAACCCGGCTGATCCGACGGACAAGACGGGAGCCCACGGGGCAGCCCCTCCTCCAAACGCACCGCGCTGGCTTCAGCGCCTCTCAGCGCCTCACCCCATCCAAAGGAAGGTCACCACCCCGAGGTGACCCCCGCTCCGCGCCCCCCGCCCGGGACAGCCCGTCACCGGTTCCCGCCGCCGCCCGCACAGCAGCCCTGCCCCTGCGCGGGGAGCTGGGTCACGCTGCTGACACGCAAAATGCCATTTCCCACCCCCCTTTCGCCGGACCGGCTGAAGCGACCCAGCCTGAGGGAGACGCGGCCAGCAGAGCAGCCAAACCCCGCGCAGGCGGCG
>Ga0181612_155300_pt1 | contig 18482 bp, 15 predicted proteins | sample HoacroProtozoa21_FD_119630 | JGI IMG/M metagenome (GOLD analysis project Ga0181612, IMG submission 119630) | Hoatzin crop microbial communities from Cojedes, Venezuel. Combined Assembly of Gp0051906, Gp0051904, Gp0051908
AAAAACACAAAAAGTGAAAAAGAAGAAAATAGGTTAAGAACCAGGGTTCCCGCCTTGGCGTTGAAAACTTTTTTATGGTGCTGAAAATTTTAAAAAAAAACCCCCCTCCCCGGCCCCCCCCCCCCCCGCAAAAAAAAAACCAAAAAAACAAAACACACCAAAACAAACAACCACTGAAGGAAAAACAGTTAAAGTGTTTTCTATCATCACATACCTTCTGCAGGCCTGGAAAAAAATAATAATTTTCAGTCACCATTAATCCTATCCAATCTGCTTTTGGACAAAGAGCTATGAGAGGTTTTTTTTAGCTTATAGGTAAAGCCTTATCGCACAGATCCTAATGCCAACAAGAAAAGTCAGTTTTCCACACCAGTTTCTTCACAATTGTATAGAAGAGTCACCTTTAGCTACAAGAACATATAATCTAGCAGCCTGCTTTCAAAATTGCCATTTAGTCAATAGACTGAAAAAGCCTTTTTAAAATAAAAGGATACTACAGAGGCCACAAAAGCTTTGAATCATTCAAGGAGGAGAAAGTGAAAGCTTTGGAAAAAAAAAAAATTAATTCATTTGTGCCCTTAAGCTGTTTCTGGCAAAAAAAGCTATTAAAAACCACTTGGCTACAAAGTTATCAGCTGGATCACATTGAAGTTGGGTTCTCTCTTGTCACTGTTTGAATTTACCTACACTCATTTTTGCAGACAGCCTAACAGTCAAATATTTCATCAGTTTGGAACATGTTCTGCGAAATAGAAACTTCATTAGCCTAGAAGGCTATTTGCATAATTCACGAATCCAGAGAATGTCAACACCCTTATGTAGTCTTATGTCTTTATTTTAGAAAACAAAATACAAATTCAAAAACAACATCAGAAATTTTTATTCTTCAGCAAAGCCTAGATAATTACACGTCAGTAATGAGAAAGGACAAATCTGCTTTTCCATTGGACTCTAAATCACAATTTCTAGTTTGACAGAAAAATTAAGCAATTAAAGACACGAAGGGAAGGATTTTATGCAGGTATATTCTTCTACCAACTGTTGAAGGAAGTAACCTTTAGAAGTTTCTGTACATTTTTCTGAAGTTTGCAAGTTTGTTTTATTTTAATAGGTTGTGGGTTTTGGTGTTTTTCTTAATTTTTTTCAAATAAAAGCAAAATCCTGAAACCTTTAATTATGCTGACTCATAACCAGGTCCTAAAGCAGATCTCGCCTACTTTGAAGCCATTTATAGGATCAGGTTCTGTAGTGTGGGAACAGTAGGAACAAAAGTGCCACAGTGAAGATAATTGCCTTGATTTTTTACAAGTCATCCTATAGTCAGTATTTTCAGTCCAGACAGTAGTGAAGCAAAAGCAACTAACCTGGATCAAGCTTGCCTCTTTATTCACCACAGTGGTCTCACAGATGTGTGCTTGGATCTAAAGAATGAAAAGATCAAAAATAATTCCAGCCGTCAGTTTTCACTATAATACAAGTCTGCTCCTATCTCTTAGCTGGAAGGGAAAAAGGGTGTCAAGATTTCTTGCTTAGGAAAAAAAAAAAAAAAAAAAAAAAATCAAATTCTTCATCTTGCACCCAGTTAAAGTGAAAGCGTTCTCAGCTTTCAGTCACCTTTGTTTCCTCTTGTCTGTCCAGGCTGACAGTTTCAGCAACATCAGCCAGAGCATGACTTTCTAACATATTTTCTCAAATTGTGGGGAAAAGGTTTCCTACAAGTTTAGCTTAGAAAAAAGAATGAAATTGTGGATTATTTCTATTAGGCCACTTTTTAGCCTCCAGACAGCAACTTTCTTAGTCAAAGCTGTTGCACTGTCCAAGCTATGATTGTACTGCAGTTCTTTAATAAAGACAGGTCCAGGGCTGTCTACCTTACAGAGGCAGAAACTCCCCTCACTAGACCCCGAGTAAACTATAGGCTGTCTTTTGGTTTCTCGCAGAGTTGAGATGCTTACTTGAAGCTCTGCTGCATTTTTAGACAGCTCCAAAATCTTCTTTTGAAGTCCATCGATGTCCATGCTATTCTTAATATTCTGAGCAAGATACAGAGTGTTTAGGCACATCTGAATAGATTGACAGCTGCTCCTTGAAGAAACTAGGCAAAATGACATCTCCACCCCCAAGCTACTGCCTTCTGTAAAACACTACCAGCATTTATGCACATACATTCTATGTGCTTGCCCCACTGAAACTGTTTCTCCACAGCACTGTTAAAAAAGAAAACCTCAAAACGTGATTTATAAGCACTACCAGACCTAGAAAGCTAGAGAAAAGCATTCAGGCCTGCATCATGAGAATTAGTTTTTGAAAGATGCAGTTTAATAGTTATTTGGATTTACAAGCTTTTCGGAAAGACTAATCTTGAGCACAGTAAACATGCGAAGAACAATGACTGCCATGCTATGATAATAGATTCCTGAATCCATGAGGTGCTTCTTTTCATTACTATGTATATTTAGCCTGTTTCCCTATTTCATCCTAAATAGTCTAAAATACAGGCTGTAAGCAATTTTTAAAACATTTTATCACCTGATAAAAACTGTTTCATAAAATATTTACTTTAATGAAATAAATGAAACAAAGTAAGAATGAAGAGCTCTCCTCTGTAAAAAAAAAAAAAAAGGTGCCTAGAGATACAGATCTGTTAGCAGTATATTCCCTACAAGCCTCCTCTAGGTCAATGGATCCACCTGTGAGCGGAGCCCACAGCCACTGGGTTTTTTTGGAGCTCTATACAGGGCTCCTCCTTTGGAACTTAAAGGAGGGAAACATAAGTGAAAATCAAATAAAAAAATGTTAGATGGAGATTGTTTCAGTATAGAATTAGTATATTTATAGCTGTTATTACCAGAAATCTTTTGTATTTGTCTATAATGCTTTCAAAAGAGAGGGAAAAAAGCTGTTTGTGCCTGTTCACCATGCTTCTCCAACTTCGTATCCTTGCTTACCCAGCAAATGGAAAGTCTGAAACACAGTGCAACTTCAAGATCTAAATGTTTTATGATAAGTCATCCTTGTAAAAGATAAAATATATTGATAATCTAATTAGCATGTCAGGCTTCAAAGTCTGACAAACATTTAATTTCTTAATGGTGAGCTTTTAACTAGCAAAGAACATGTACTTGCAAAGTCATTATTTATTTTACCTCTTCCTGGAGAGAAGTAATTTTGATGATGAGAGACTGATTTTCTTTTTCCTGATCAGGTTCATTTGAGAAAAAAAAAAAAAGGGGGGGGGGGGGGGAGAGAAAACCAAAATGGTTGTTTTTAGTATGTGAAGTTCAACATTCAAAGCCAAACTAAGCCAAAAAGCAACAGACACAAACACATCCAGGGTCCAATATGAAGCTGTAGCGTTGCATTCCTTTGCTTCAGAGAGCACAGCAAAAAGGAGCATGCTGAGGCTGGTCCAAGTTCATCAACCCTAACTGAAGGGCTTGGCACAGGCATTTCAAATCGGAGTACAACTCTGACCACGAGATGACAGGAAGGAGGTATTCAAGGCCAGAGTGAGCAAGTCTAGTTGTGCTCATGCTAGAGTTAAGACAAATCTGGAAAGCTTTATGTGCCACACTACACTTTTTCACATTGGACGTGAAGAAAGATAGTAGTATTCCACTCATGCCTCCAGTGCACAGGGAACAGTAACTCAGGGACTTACAAGCACAACTACAAAACTTCCAATAATATTTCTCCCACCCCATCTCCTTCTCACAAGGCAAATTATGTATGTAATCTGAAATGTAAAAATTATATGAAAATATGTATGTAATCTGAAATTAAAACAAAAATACATGCACACTGCAGCAGGATAGCACCAAAAAAATCTTGTGTTCTTGCTCAGCACAGAAGACTTTTTTTGATTTCTAAATACCCAGCATCAGCAGCGCATAGAGCTAAGGAACACCAGTTCACAGCTATGCCCACATAGCAAGACGCAGAGATGCCACTGCAGTGTGAACACGCATAGCGGCGACGCAAACATGCTCTGGTGTCAGGCAACACCTGCTAAAGCTGCAGACACATCAGCCTTGTTACCAGGCTGCTTTACACTGCTTACAGTCACACAGGCTTTGCTACTCAGACACCTGGGTTGCAATTCAGATGCTCTCATGCAGGCAGCTCGTGCCCTTTGAGACACACCAAGGTGTGCTGACTGGCTTTCAGCTATCAGTCCAGAATGGACAGGTTTCTGATAGGCCTTTGTCATCTGCCAGCCCATATGGACATTGACAATAACCTAGGGGTGTTTTGGAAAATGACTCTTTTGTGTGGACATCTGAGCCAAGTCTCCTGTCCCTGCTGGTTCTAGAAAAGTCAAGTGAATTTCTGGCAGGACATCACCAACTTGAAAACAGACAGGGCTCAATAATGGCAGCATGAGAGCTGTTGTCTTTAAGCATAATTATATGCAAGACAGGCCCTTTTAATTATTTTCTTTATTATTACTGACAGCAGTTTAAAGAAACTTCCACGCAAGAACTTCACAGCATTTTTGTAACACTAATAAATCACATTTCAAACATCCTCAAAAAGCTTCAGTACCTACTGGTACAGTGAAGGTCATACTGCTGATTTTTACAGTGTAAGTGGTCATGCTATTGTTACAGCAAGGTATAAGATGCTGTACGATGTAAGCCAAGAAATAAGAGCACCTACTAGCTGTTTATTCTGGCACAGAATCTGTTGTCTCTTCTCTTCTGACAGGTTCAGGTTGTTTTTTGCTTCTTCTAGTTGTTCTTCCAGTGATCTGGCTTTCAGCACAGAATGCTGGATGCTGTGTTGCGGGAAGTAAATCCAGGGAAACTTAGTGAGTTACTGTTGGTCGTTAGAGAGGCTTGAAATACCAAGAACAGTATTTTTAGAAGCCACCAGGGACTTATTCTTTGGCACAGATACTTAACAGAAGAGACAGAAGATCAACAATCAAGTTCAAGTCCATCATTTTTGTCCAGTAAGAAAAGGCTCATGGACTTACCCTCTGTTTATCACCTCCTTCCACTGCCCTAGTAAGGGATGAAACCCCAGGCAAACCTATTATCCAAGACAGTATGCTTTTCTTTGCATCCACCTAACAATCTAGCTTGTTACAGTCAAATCTATCAGGCTACCTGAGCACTCATCTTCACAGTATTTCATTGTTAGCAGTTAAGTAAACAATTTCAGTTCAGTTTTCAAGGATAAGCTCTGCATCATTTTCTTGTCCAGATCTGATAACCCAAACATCATATATTTACTGAATGGGGGCAAGGCCCTTTTCCTGGCTAGCTCTAGGCTGCAGAGCACCCCAGAGCACATGGTCCAACATGAGGGCACATGTCCTGTGCCAGCTACGCTGCAGGACTCTTGCCTTAATATCCCCAGAAAATACTGGGAGTGGCTTGGTAGTTGACATAACTGTATCACATTGGAATTAATTACAACAGATAAGCATTATGAACTCACTGTAAAGAAAGAGTCATATTCGTGGTACTGATGTGTCCCCAGACTGCAGCAATACTAAGCTAGAGACCACTCACTTTCGTTCCTCAAGGGACTAGAAAAATAGGTCTTACATGCTCATTTCCCTTCTGCTTGGCAGCAAGCGTGCGGTCTAGGATTGGAACCTTCCAGTGCTTGGCTGCTCTTTTGGTAACATTAAGCCTTTTTTTTTTCCTTTGGTAATTTGCTTTGTTTGATTTCACTTTACCCTGACATTTTGCCTGTGTGCACCCACAGCACCTCATGCTGCAAGAGCCAGGCTGTAAGATGAATGACTGATTTTATAAGAACCAGGAGGTATGGAGCAGAGCAATTGGGCAAGAGCGTTCAACCTTACAGATACTACATTAAGTCAAGAAAGTTGCTGCCATGAAGCACTGGTGAGGCTAAAAGCAGAAAGCAAGGGTGGACCACTTTGAAGCAGATAGGTCTGCCAATGTCCATTACACTGTAAACCTGGTGCCATCAGGGTCTCCCACCTTTTTATTTGTTGACGTAGATTCTCATTATCTGCCAATAGCTTGTTGTTGGTCTCATCTACAGCTTCCAGTGTGATCTTTAGCTTGTTGTTCTCTTCCTGAATCTTCTGGTTGTTGTACTGTAGGTCCGCAACACAGGTTATCAAGTCAGAAGTCTCCCTGTTCCAGTAACAAAGCCAGGAAAGACTGAAAAATGTGATTGGATCTAATTTAGACTTTTTAAAAATTCTGATGTTGTGCTGGACTGATTAGAGAGGTGAGAGGAGAGCCCACAGAGGATTTGTAACACTGCTGCGTACAGTCAGAGGAACTGTTTGAAACACTTCGTACGCTCTCTGCAATTAAAGTATGCCATCAGACAAATGCCACACCTAGATTGCTGCATGACAGTATCTTAAGCCTTTGCTAATTGCCTCTTAGGCCACCACTAATACTTTTGTATTAGCTCCGCAATTTCTGCATCCTTTCTTTTCCCCTAAAACATCCCCCGCTTACGCTTTCAACTACAACTTGAACAAGGATCACCCTTTTGAGATCCTGAGAAACAATAGGGAAGCACCAGAAAGCAGATCTTTAGATTTTTGACTATGCATAAAATGCAAAAATTATCTTTGAAACTTCTCATGTTTGTTATGTGATTTGCTATTAACAGAATCCAAGTCAGAGTCATGACTATAAAAAAAAAATGTAAAAATCCAAACAAAACCAAAGACCAGATTTTCAGAAGATAATGTCTTCTATTGTCATAACTGAAGAACTTGGGGGAGGGAAGGAACCAGTTTAAAAAGGAAAAGAAACACATAGCAAAACTCTGACCACAGGAAATTAAAAAGGCAAATGGACACAGAAGGACCAACATATCAGTAGGAAAAATTACTAGTGTGTTTTTAAGTCTGAGCAGAAGCTGTGAGAAAGAACATGATAGCATCAACAGCTAGTGCAGACTGAGGTCAGCATTAGAAACTCTGCCAAGATAGTTGTCTGAAACAGCGGTTCTAGGAACTGCTCTCAAGTATTTCAAACCTAGGAGTACTAAATTCTGAGAAAGAACTGCTTAAATGGACTTACATGTCTCCTTTAGACACATCACCCCCAAAGGCCTCCAAACTTCCTGATGTAACATTCATCCGGACATGCGTCTTTTTCGCTGAAAAAGGTGGGGATTTTGGTTATAGAGTAAGAGAGTGGAGTTTTCCCAAATAAAAAGAGAATAAAGGGGTCTGCACCTTCAGGGGTGTTTTTAGGCACTTTAAATTCCACGTCTTCCATGCTTGCTGTTGGTTCCTCGGGGGCACCATCTTCCCTGAAACAAGGAAGCATCAAGAACCACAAAATCAGTATGATGCTGGATTGCTTACCAACTTTGTAACATTCAAAAGCTGTCAGCCAAAACCCACACTGTGGTCACAGTGTCCTGATACCATCTTTGTTCCAGAGTATGGAAAGCACAAGCCACAGAACAACTTTCTACTCTCCTGTTTTCACATAAGCTTTTATGACACAAATTGATAAAACGTAATTACCATTTTCTCTTACAGTCTTCAATCCACTCTCTCATGATGGCATGATATGTTTCCAGGTCCACAGAGACATCTTTCTGATCTGGGTCAAGCATGTTGCACAACTCTTCAAGACCACTGTCTTCCGATCCCCGACTAGTTGTGTGTCTGAGATAATCAACGATCTTGGAAACAGCTACTTTTCCTAAAACAGATACAGGTTTCCACACACCAGGCTGATATCTAGTAGGCCACCATAAAAAGCTGTGAAAGGGCACACTACTGATCTGCACTAGGACATATTTGATTGCCCTCAAAAGCTGTAGACAAGCCACTGGTCCCTGCAGTTCTAATGTGACCTGGAAAGGAACGGTTTAGACCTTTTGTTTGTTTTTTCTAACACAGAAGTATGTTCTTTTCAAACTGAAGTCTGTCAAACCAGTAAACTGGACTTTCAATCTCACCACATTTGCTATGCTACCACTTTCAGGCCTCTCGTCAAATTGAGCAAACCCTGTGACTACCATTATTGTATTCTGCTGGACTGCTCCTTTTTTCTACCACTTCTAGTCATGTTTGAGGTGGAACTCAGAAGAATTATCTCTTGCTCTGATGTTTCCCAAAAGTCTCAATTTCTAAGAGGAAAAAACCTAAAAGAAATAGTAATTTCCAATGAGGTTGATTGTTAGAAGCATGCTGCTCCTCTGCTTCCTCTGTTTTCCTAACATACAGTGGAGATCAGCTGGGGCAGGGAGGAGAGAAGAGACAGGCACCATGCAAGAGGCACAGATGTTTATTCTGCATCTGCCACACACAGAGCCACCCAGCTAAGGGAGCTAGTCAGTCTAAGCATATTATGGATTCGGAAACTAGCTATTAGTCTCAGGAATCGCAACATGATCTCAACCTTGAAAATTTGTTGAGAGGGGAATAAAATAGGGCAACGAAAAGCCACTGGCAAACCTGTATGCTCTACGTCACATGCACAGAAGATAGTGGTGAGTAAGTCTTCTTCACAGATCAAGCTCACATCATACATTTTGTCAGCTTTGTGCCCCAGCGACTGCTTCCATCCTACAAAGAATAAGTTTGTTATTGTCCATCTTTATTTGCTCATAGTAACTTTCACACACCACAGCTTCTAACTACAACATTAGGTTTGTAATAGCACACCACAGCTTGAATGACACACTTCTTTTCCTTCCAGGGTGACTAAAAAACCCAAACCTAACCAAACCTTGCCTCCTCCCCCAAATAGAACCAGAGCCTTTACTACCAGATAATGCCAGGAAGTGTTCATAGCTGGACCCTCCACGTTGAGGGGAACCAGCTCATGCATCTACTTCTACATATGCAGGTTTAGGAACTCTGGTTGTTATTTCACATGAAGTGGACATATTAAAACATATTAGAATATTTTAAAAGGCCAGCTATTTCTTCCCTCCCCCTCCAGATAGAATATAGCGAAATCATCAGAGTCAGATTATGTTTTCAAGAAAAAAATCCTTAAAAAAATCCACCACCACAAAAAACATACCCAAATGCATAGATCTTTTTATATTAAAGGCAGACTAAATTAATAGCCAAATCTCTTATCCACAAAAAGGAATTGTCAAATTCGAAAAAGTTTGACTTGACAGGTTACTTCCTCGCTTTTTACATTCAAAATAAGTTTTTTTAGAGAAAATTTAAGGTGTTACTCAGCTCTTTTTGCAGTCTTATTAGACTTGAGTGATTCCAAAACGTATTGCTACTAGTTCAAGTAGTAAATAAATGTCATCCATGTAGGCTGAATGTTCAGATGTCTACAATTTTGAATTGGGAGGGGTTTTTTTCCAGTATTTTTACCTCTTTCACTCAAAGATAATCTCTTTGGCACAGGAGATTGGATCACAGCACTTTCTGGCCTTTTATCAGATGTGAAGAAATATAAATTTGGACTTGAGGTAAGATACTTCTGTTCACGAGGCATGTCTTTATATTCAATATTTGATAAAGCACACAGTTTATTCTGGGTATTAGCCTCTCTAGATCTGAAGTAGGGTGGAGAACAGTTCTCCATGGGGTATACTGGCATCCATGGGTTGCTGGATCTCGCATCACTTTTGATAATTGAATAGGTGGCATGTGCTGAGCAGGAGTCAGATATACGCCTGGGATAAGGCGACAGCAACTGCAAGTCTCCAGAAAAAACATTGTCACTGCTGGAACTGGTTAAGTGTGGACCAGTACTATCATGACTTTTAAAAGTTCTTTTCTTCAGTATTTCTTCTAGATTTTTTTTGATATTGCATTGTGGACTGTCAAAGTTCCGGGACTGAAATTTTGGTATCTGCAAAGCAGGGTTAGAAACTTGGTCCATCATTTGGATAGATTTGATCTTTCTGCATATACTGTCCACTGGGTTATGATGCCGTTTGTTAGCTCCATGTTCTGAAGACATTATCAATTACCCTCTCTCACAAAGTACCTGGAAAGAATAGGGACAAGATATAAGAGTCAGGATGATCAACATGCACACATTCTTTGCATCACCAATTTTTCTGTTCAGCAGAGAACTTGGAGCTTTGGTATCAAGTGGTTTGAAAATCCTTGGTCCACATACTAGCTGCGACAGAAACCTTCAATCATGATGTTTAGTTCTCCAGGGAAATAGAAGTGATATGGATTTGGTAAAGGTGGGGAAAAAAGAAATAAATACTTTCTGAAATCTCATTGCTTATTCTTAAATACAACAGCCATGTTGGGATGGGGGGTGGAACAAAAATAAAAGCTGAAGAACTCTCTGCAAACTAGCAGCTGACCATCTTTTTAGATTAAAGGAAGAACTAAGCAATATTACTTCGACTAATTTATCCCAAATAGGGTATTTCTTTTTTTTATATAAAAAGCGTTCATTAAAAAGAAACAAAAACCTCACATAACTCTCGTAGCTGTTACTTCTGATTACTTCTGTAGCATGTACTTCCTTCCCTGGTTCCATGGCTTTTTGCTTAGGTCCAACACCAACAATAATTGAGCTATTTACCGAATGTATCTCCTACAGCTGTGGACATTATCAGTTTCTAATCTCTTTCCATGGCCTCCCAGTTAAAAACCCTGCAGCCACAGCTACACAAGCCAGTTGAAGTATTCTGAGCATGCAGCTTTCTTGACACCATCTCGTGACAGGTTTCAGAAGCCAGGTTTTAATCGAAGCTTACTTTCAGAAAAATATTAGTTTGTCTTTCTGGGCTTGCTCTTTGTGGGCACCAAGCTGGGAGGGTGTGGGGAGGCAGGAAAAGCAAGCGCAACAAGAGTTTCAGCATTTAAGTGAGTGTACAAGAACAAAAAAACAAACTCCACTTGTTTCTTTTACTAATTAGCCACAACTACAGCTGTCATTCTACCACACAGGGGCTTACCCAAGAAACATGCTCTACAGAGGCACTTCACTTGTATTCTTATCTATTGTCCAAGTCAATATTTTAAAAGCTATTTCCAATAAGATAACCACGTGCGTGTGACCAAGGCAGTGGAGATGCATTTTGCAGGGATAAAGCCATATTTCAAGTAAGGTATCCATCTCTACCCTACAATTTGCAACCACCTTCTATGATCTGAGTATTTGGGAGCTTTTATCTGACACTGTCCCACTGTGGACTTCACTCACAGTTTCTCACCCCAAAAAAAGCATCTGCTGAAACAGCACTGGGAAAGGCCGTCCACCAGCCAGTGTCACTCAGTGAATGCAACTGGACCTGAACAGAGCTCTGTGACAGGGATCAGCAGCTGGACTGAATTGTTGTCATTGGACAAAAACAAGAGGGAAACAAGCAATACTACTGGAAATTAGCTGTGACAGTTAGATGATTATAAGTGATATATTATTAAACAATAAATAAATAATCTACTAGATAAGCTAGCTAAAGCTCCCAAGAATCAGATTTTAAGCGACATTTAGTAACACCCAATATTGCAGCTACAAACCTACCTTCCACCACTATATCACTTTCAACTCCTCAGCTCTGAAGATACACTGTATTGCTTCTCTCCACAAGGTCATATACAACGTCCAAAAACAAAACCCAAAATAGGCAGAAAAGACAACACTTGCTTTAAAGTAAGCAGCAGGGAAGCAATGAGAAGTCCAGTGTATGTTAACTGTATAACTACATGACTGGCAACAGCCATCCTCAGAGCCTCCAAGATTGGGTTTTAGTTGTAGCCAGCCTACCAGAGTAGCACCATCACAGATCAGACTTCTGTTAGGAGTAGAGGGAGAGGAAACTTAAACAACAGCTTTATACCTAGAGCTCACAATATGGTGCATGCATGTGAGAGGGACTGACACAGTTGCCCATTCAGGAGCAAAGCACCAGAATGCTTGACCCTGAAGGGATTTCCCCCTGCACAGTACAAATACCAGCTTGCCCCAGAAGGATGTAGACTTCACTGAACTGTGTCCTTTTACTCAAACTGTGCAGCAAGAAACAAAATGAAGCAAGTTCCCCAAGAAGTAAGCTCCCTGCTTTTCTTTTAGGTAGAAAAATTAGTTCTTTTCTCTAAATATGACTCATTAGCATTTAACATAAGATCTACCACTTGCATAATCTTGTGAAGAGGAAAATCACATGTAAGTATTTATTAGTCCAGATTGCAATAGTCAATGTTTTACGTAAAGGGGTTTATTACAAGCTTCCTCCATACCAGCAGCTTGGTTTTATATATGCAGAGTCAAGATCTCCAAGGTTATTTTTCTACCATTGTTTCTGTGAGTAGTAATATTTACCTTAATGAATATGTCCTTAGACACAGGAATACTTAAAAAATAATTAAAAACTATAGTAATAATCTCAGAATGATTTTAGAGAAGAAGCTATGTTTTATTATTATGGCTGATTTAAAAGATTTTCTTCTTAAAAATAAATTCCAGGGAGTTGAAGCACTCTCCCATGTTAGAGATACAGAATGCCTTTCAGAAGAAAAACTTAATAACATTGCAGTTAAGCATGTTCTCCAAGCGCACAAGAGCTTTCAAGCAGATATAAGTAACCCTTCATTAAAGAATCGAATGTTGCTTGTAATTCCCCATTAAAAAAAAAAAACAGTTCAAGACCTTATACTTACAACAACATATGGAAAAATACCTTCTAGTCCTCTCTGGTAGAGAAAGCACAGGATGACAAAAGCTATTTTAGCTGTTCCTCTGAGGAGGACTTGCTAAATGACCTTTGGCACTCCAATTAGCAGAGGAAAGAGCTGGAACATCAGCTTTACAAGGTCCACCTGGTGCTGCCTGCCACTCAGCTCTCAGGCTGCGGGGACAAGGAGGTGCAAATCAACCCTCAGTCTCCAGCTTTCTGGCCCTTCTACTTGTTTTCTCACATCTCTCCTGCAGCTGTTAAATGAATTGACTAGAATTTTAAGGCATCCTGAAGTCTCCCTACTACCTTACCCTTATTTTTAAAACAGTGAGGAAAATACTGATAGAGCTCACTGCTGTATCTGAAGTCAGGTACCTGGGATGTTTCTCACTTCTGTTGGCAGTTCTTTCTTACTTTTCCCACCTGCTGCAAACTTTCAGCAGGAGCAGATCTCTCCTATTTTCTCCTGTGACAGTTTCAGCAGAGAATCCAGGAACTGCATAAATTTCATAGCTCTTACCACTTTTTAAAGGAAGGCAAAAGTTGAAATGTCTTGGGCTGATGGGGTATTAAAGAGTCTCCATCTTACTGTCTGCTTTGCATTTGGTTCTGTGAGCAAAAAAAAAGAGTTTTTTCTTTAGGACTGTTAACCAAGTCCTCCTTTTATTCTTAAATTCTCAACCAAGATTTGCAGTTTAACACTGTGGACCTTTAGGTATATGCTGTAAAAATAAATGGAAATAGTTGGAAATAATATTGTTGAGGGAATACTACTGCCTGCCCAGTAACCTACTAACTGCACAGCTCATCAGACTGCTACAAACACCTGGAGAAATGACACTTCCTAATCTACCACAGGCTATTTCAGCACTCATGGAAAGAATGTAAGAAGTGCTCTCACAGATGCTCTGTGGTTAAAATCCGAAATGTGGAAGTGAGCTGACATTGCTGTTCCTTGTTTCGTGGGAAAACTGTTAAATGAAAATGAAAACTTGGCATTATCATCCAGCAGCACTAACAAAGACCATGGCGCTGATGCAGTCAGTTTTGGTTTGACTAGCAGATGAGTATTTTTGACTGGACATTCTTTCTCCCAGGAGTAAAGCTGATAGTCATACAGACGTAACAATTCTGAGATCAAACCAGTCCAGGTGAGGAGCTGTTCTCTCTTCTCTTATCTTTCAGAGGTTTAGGTGTATGGGAAGATTTTTAACTCATTGGTTTGAAGAGAAAACCTCCCACGTAAAAAAAGAACCCGTATTTTGTCATACCTTGACAGGAACAAGTGACATCTACTCAGGGAAGTTCCTCCAGACGCCAATGTTATTTGTGGTGCTGTACAGCTAGCAGAGTAGGCACTGTTTCAGGTGCCAGAGCAAATGATACTTGCCTATAGACCTTGCAATCTAGACTGAGAAAGATGGAGAGAAAAGCAGGGGCACAGGAAGCAGTGCTTCATTCACAGGGTCTGAGATATAAACTAGGTGCCTGATACACTCCTAAATGTCCAGTCGACGTAGTCTGCCTGCTCTTCACATTGCTTCAGATGACAAATGACATGGGACCTTGTAAAGAATTAAGTGTAACCGTGTAACAGTTTAACTACATGAGCACAAACTCTTGTCATATAAAATTCAGAATAAAGCCTATTTCCTTTGTATTCCTTCAGGACAGGTGGAATCACAACTGAATCAACTGGTGGGTTTTGTGCCCTTTTATTCAGCTCTGCAGAAAAAGAAGTATGTGTAACGTCAGTGATGTGAGAGAGATCCCACAGCAGGAAATTCCCACCCTCCCCGTTTGCCCGGTGTGCAGTTCAAGTGCATGTGGCTCACGGACCATCTTTGTTGAGCTACACGGTGTTTTGCTTAGAGCTCCACTGTGGACTGAGACAGGTAAGCACAGACAGACCTGGCTGAAGTGGTTTCCCACCCACTTTGGGAGCATCTGAAATGCCTGTCGGTTCTGATGACCTGGTGCATCAGGTACAGCTATTTATTCTCCCCTAAACTGGACTTCTACCTTTAGAACAAAGCTTTGTTTCAAACAATGATGTTTGTTGTTACAACAGTGTAGCACAAAAACATACTCTTATTTTAGTAGGATTCCTGTTCTCTGCATGGTGGGATTAAAATACATGCTATTTAAGGGTAATGTGTGTCTCGGGTTCAGTATGCATAGGCAAATACTGAGGACAAATGTTTTCAAACTTTGACAAATGTTTTCAAACTTTAACAAATGTTAATGCAGCAGAGTTCCTAACTTACTTGGTTTGTCTTGAAAATGCTCCCTAGGGTTTCCTGTTCTGCCTTTAACAACATTTTCTTTACAGAAGTTATGTATTTTGCATATAAATATGTGTATTTCTATATAAATGTATCAACCTCTCCCCACCACTCACCATATGCATGGGTAAGGAAAACAAGCCCAAGAGGCTGCACTTTTTATGGACCATGCTCGCAGAGGCTGGGCACTTTTTCTGTCAAGAACATGGAGCAGGCTGTTTCAGTCTCTGACACCTGACTGTCTGGTTACCGTGCAGTCTCTCAATGTAGCTTGCCTTTTTTCATCTCTCCCGATTCCATCCACTATTTACAACGAAACGTGGGCATCCAGCTGCTCAGCAACAGCATGTATTTCTTGCCCAGCTCTGTGGGTGAGACTGTGCAACAAACGTACTGCTCAGCCAAGAGGAGACAACTGCATCCATAATGCTCAGCATAGTTTGTAGCCTGCTAGGTAGCTTCTTGACAAAGACAAAAATCCTCTTTGCCAAGTTCATGGGGGTGGAAGAAAAGGTCAGATGACTCCTTGGCCTTTGGTGCTTCTGTCATTACAGCAGGGTATGTTCTGTGACATATGTTCAGTAGTATTTGCCTGTCTGAAGGGCTGTACAGCTTTCCTAACGTACTTCATAAATGCCTGTACTTAGATGGTCACATCTCTTTTCCAGCTTGCAAACTGGAGAAAACTGTCTTTCAGTTGCTCTTTTTTTCCTGGTATTTGCCCCAGACTCTTCCAGTACTGAAAAAAACATTGTACCATCCAATGGGTCACTGAAGTTCAGAAGTGATACCTCTTTCTGTGATGTTTACACCTTTGAAATATTTATACATTTCTACTCTTTCCTGCTACTTTTAGGCATCCCGCATCTCACATAGCATATTTAACTTCTACTCTTACCTATAATTGTCCCTTGAAATTGCTCCTCTTTTATCAATACTCGTCTGAGAACAGTAGTGCCTGGATCTGAACGTAGCATTGATCACACCACAGTCCTCAGCAAAGGCTCTGTTATCTCTGTCGTGTGAGGCATTTACATGATCCCTGGCAGACTGGCTTTTCTACAGCTTGTCCTGTACCTCTAATAGTTTTTAGTGCAGTTCTTCTCATAAAGCCTAGAGAAAAGCAGAAAAATTACTCTAGTAACTATGCAGCAGTGCTGAAATCAGGCCCACCGGTATTACGGTGCTGAATGTGCAACAGAGTATTGAGAGAAATTTTGGGACAGCAACTAATCGCCTCTGTAATCACACGTCTGGCTTACATCACAGAGCATCTCTTCCATTCACAACTGCACCACGAAAATGCAGCTTCCCAGAGAAGTTAGAGTCTATTCTGAAAAATAACACGAAAACCATGTTTGTGTGACATAAAATGGATGGCACAAAATGTGTTGATGGATTGTAGATGAGGTTTGCTCAGTTAACTGTTCTTACAAGGCAGATATGAAACTTGGCACAAAGTTCCCCCCAGTCTGAGTGGGATGTATGGGGTTAAAGTCCAGAGTCAGGTTTGAAAGATCACAGAAATATAAAAACAGGCCCAAAAGAAGATATTCAGAGGTCATAGAGTTCATCATCCTGTCCCTGGGCAAGATCAGTTTACCAACAAGTCCTAAGAGGAGCTTGGCTAATCTATTCTCTGAGTTTCTCAGTGGAAATAGATCCACAGCCTTTTAAGGCAATCTATATTTCACTATGCTATGTTAGAAAGCTTGCATTACTACCTAACTTAAATTCCCTTACTATGAATTAAACACCAAATTTTTTGTTTGCAGTTTCCTGTTTGTCAGACTCTGCCATGATAGTTCACAGCCTTTTAAGATGCTCTGGTTGGCATGTACGAGCCAGAACTCCACTGTGCTATTTGCTGTTCGGATGCCAGAGAGAAATATTTCCCAAAGAGTGAACAAACTAGCAGGAAAGCACAAAGGAAATGAAAATAAGCACAAGAGTCAAAGATCATAAATCTCAGGAGATTCATAATCCGACACCATCAGAATACCGTATTTGCTGACGTACCCGTTGTCCACCACACACAACAGCTACACCTTTTACTCAGGAGCAAGCAATGGATCACTGGTATCCTGACCAGCAGTTTAAAATAGATAGGCACAGTGAGTGTAGCCTTTATTTTCAGGGAAAGATTTTGGAAAGTGCATGGTCATGACGCAAGTCAGTGATGTATGTTTGACCTCACCAGGTAAAACTCCATCACACGAGAACTTTTTCACCCACCTCAGCACTGAACTTCAATTCCAGAAATTGGCTTTTTATCATTTACAATGTCAGGATAAGCTGTCTCTGCCCTTTAGATCATCTTTAAGTATAAGCATAGGTTATGTTCTTTCTAATAAGGGGTCCTGCTGCTAGAGCAAGCTTCACTCTACTTCCCTCACTTTAGGGTATTGATTACATGCCAAAGCTGCTTCCTCATTTACGTGAATCACCTGAGAAATGGCAGGATTGACAATGAGTGTTTCAAGTACAGCTCATCATCCTGAAGTGCTGTAGTTTTTTGGTGTGTTATGATCCATAACCCAATTATAGGCTGCTTCATTTTTCAAGAGTAGAAACTTACATATGCCCTTACATATCCACATGGTTTCTTGTGAATGCAAAAACTCTCAGTACACGCATTTCCTTCCCAAAGTATTGCCTCCTGTTACTGTTTGCAAATAAATCATGTCCCACATGCCATCCTAGAAGTGGTTAGGTTTCTGGGAAGAGTGAGATCACCACCTTCTCATAGGATCATGACAAGAAAGAGCTATGAAGGGAGGAGTCTTTTAAGTTTCAATCACTAAAGTAGAATTGACAAACCTGGAGGTCTTTGTTCTGCATACATTTTTCCAGGGAGGTGGTTTAGAATTTGTTTTTCCTTTTTGTGAAACTTAGAATCCTTGGTCATAATAGAAATAAATGAATTTAGGGCCCTAACTCAAAAAGGCACAGAGAATTTAAGGGAAAAATAAAAACCTTTTGGAAAAAAAATCATATAAATTCAATTTGGGATTGGGTTCATTTCACCTGATGTTGTCTGTGTAAAATGCTGTCTGAAGCCAGTGAACAGACATGGACATCTCAAGAGGGGAATTCAGTCCTACTCTTTTAATGCTCTACACTCTGCGGCCAGAGGGTGCTCTTTGAAGCCCATTTCCCTCCACTCTGTAGTTCACAGAACTGTGATTATTTCCTATTCAAAATCAATTAGTAACATTTTAGATGCCCTAGGGATCATTCAGCTGCTTCTCCACAAGTCTCATGTCTCTTGCAGGCCCTGTGCCACAGCTGGCAGTCCCATGTGGCATATCTCAGGTGCCCTGGATGATGTTTGGGCAAGGCAGCCTGTCTCTTGCTACTGCTTGAAACTAAACATTTCACTTCCGGACACCTTACTGTCATTGAGACATCTGGTGGTACTGCATTAAAACCATGTAATTTAAGAGGAGAAGGACTTGGGGGTACTGGTGGATGAGAAGCTCAACATGAGCCAGCAATGTGCGCTTGCAACCCAGAAACCCAACCGTATTGGGGGCTGCATCAAGAGAAGCATGGCCAGCAGGGCGAGGGAGGGGATTCTGCCCCTTTACTCCACTCTCGTCTTACCCCACC
>Ga0181612_137736_pt1 | contig 18480 bp, 9 predicted proteins | sample HoacroProtozoa21_FD_119630 | JGI IMG/M metagenome (GOLD analysis project Ga0181612, IMG submission 119630) | Hoatzin crop microbial communities from Cojedes, Venezuel. Combined Assembly of Gp0051906, Gp0051904, Gp0051908
AAAAAAAAAAGGGCACACAAAAAAAAAAAATAGAAGATTGATTGAAAACAAAAAGTCTTTGTTGGTTTTTTTTTTTTTCTTTTAAGGAAAGGAAAAAAAAATGGGAATTTTTTTGTTTTTTGGTTGGGGGGGGGGGGGGGGGGGGAGGAGGGATGTTGGCCACTTTTTTTGCTTTGTGATATTGGAGACTTTCACCTAAAAACTTTACCTAGGATTTTTAAGACTGGCATCATTTACTGAAGTAAACTCCCAACAGCTGGAGCGCTGCCTTGAGGGTAGTTGGGAAAGTCAGTCATTATTCAGCTTAATGCTTCCGTAGCTATATTTTGTGAATTCTCCTCTTCCCCTCATTTATAGGGATCAGAGTGATGCTGAAAATGCCTCCTGAAGTGCTTGTACTAGCCAGGAAGCTAGTACAATTTTGTTTCTCCAAGGCGGGAGAATGATTGTGTACTCCTGCAGCCAGTTATTTTAGTTAATCTTCTACCCTGAAGACCCAAAACAACTGTGGTTGTACTCGAGGAGAGGAAGAGCTAGTAAAAAAAACTTTAATTGCTCCAGGTTTTTTTCCAAACTAGACTTAGAGGCACTAATACCTCTTAGGAAACGACCCACAGTCCAAGGGGAAGGCCATAGCAGGTGCTCCCCATTACAGCAGTGAGGGCAAAGCTAAGAGGTTTAGGACACAGCTTGAAAAAGTTGCTAGCAGAGTTGTATGATTTCGTTGCTTCTGCTAATAGGCTTCTGAACTTGATTTTCCAGGAAGGTCCTTGCTGCTTTCTGCCTTATATGCCTATGTAGTGCTAAATAGATCTGGAAGGTGACTGAAGTAATGTGATTCTTTCTGTGTTTATTTCAGAAGATGATATTCCAACCAGTAGCGTCAGTGCAACTGTTTCTACATCGACATTAAAATTTGGTAAGAGTTCAAATTCACTGTTATCTGGTGTTCTGAAGCTCCCATTGCCTTTTTAGCTTTCAGCTTTTCCAACTTCTGAGATAAATTAGGTGAATTATTTAATGTAAGGTGGTTGTACAGAAATATGTTTCCCTGGGCCTCTTGTAAAAGTGTGTTGAGAAGAAAGGATAGAGGGATCTTAGTAAGGAGAGGGTTAATTTGAGCAGGCTGTGTTTTTTGTTGGTCCAGTGTCAGGCCTTGTTAATAGGAAAGGATACATGTGGATAAATCTGTCATTTGCAATTGGTAACTTCTTGAAACTTTTGATGTCAAGATTCACTTTTGGGGGTAAGAGAGTGGCATTAGTGTCCTCTGTTTCAAAAGCTGTATTCTCTCTCTGTTTTTGTTTGTGATTGCTTTTACAAGATCAAACTTAAAGTCCTAAAAGTATGAAGACTTAACAAAGAAAATACCTTCTTCATATGGTAAAAGTCTGTGATTCTGGTTTGTATCTTCAACTGACACATTCAATTGTCTATTTTGTAGCTTTGTAGTATGAAAAAATCAATATTGACCATATTTCATTCATGTGCGCTAAATTCCAGCTCCTCTGGAATATTTGAATTAGTTTGAATATTGAAGATTGCTGCATTTAATAAATGGTGAGAGAAGAAAACTTGGACACAAGATTATATTTTTTTATAACTAGAGATACTAATGAGTGTTTTGGAGCTGAAAGCACTGAGATGATAATGATGTATACACTTGAAGTGCTAGTAATGGACGTGAAGAAGGTCAGCAGTCTAGTCCAGCAGCACAACAAACCCATCCATCCACACCAGGCTCATTTCCCTTCACCTCTTCCCTTGGAAGTCATGCCAAGTACCTCTATAACTCCCAAAGAGCATACGCCTCTTCCTTAGGGGTTGGCTTGAAGGTACAGCTGCTAGCTTTCACTGGGAAACTTGCAGATCGTCCACAGGCCAAACCTCCTCTCTGGTACCAACCATATGCAATTTGAATCCTCTTTAAGAATGTGAGGGTAAGAAAGCTCTGTGAGAGTCTGACTTTAAACAGAAATTCACTGCCTTTGTGAGAGAAGGCAGTTAGAGGTATGTGATGTTTATTTATGCATGATAAAATAAATCAATAAAGATGTGCCTTTCCTGCAGTAACGGAAGCATCAACTTCACAAGCAACAACATTGCAAGCGTCAGTGCTGACAACAACTGCAATCAGAACTACAAATGAATCCATGACAAGCAGTAAGTGAAAATTTCTTTGAGCTAATTGTTGACACTGTTCCAGTGGTCATTCAGAAAATTAAGCAGCAGTGCCTCTTGTATTGGGAATTTGTTTTACAGATAGTGAACTCTTTGGTGAAACAGGTGTGCACAGGCGTGGTCACGCTCAAGGCAGCTCCAAGCCAGGCCTTGTAACTGCATTACTAAAGGCTTGTCTTCAGTGGGATGACCCACCTATGGACAGGGAGTGGCTTTCTCTGCAGTGAAGGGAGCCCTGTCCCTGTTGATCTTCAATTTAAATGAAATGCTTTTTTGATAATTTAAAATTAGACTGCAAGCAGGGCAATAGGTGTGTTTTGTGTGTGTGCATTTGTGTGTATACAAAATTGAGGAAATAATTTGAATGTTGTTCCTTTATTAGACTCCACACTTTCTTCACCTAATGCTACACAACAAATAACACAAGGTACAACAACACAACCACTGATAAAAGTGACCACTACAGCACCAGATGAAAGTGACAGCACAACAAAGAGTAAGTGACAATTTCATTGAGCCATTTCTGATTCATTGTATGCTACGTTTCTGTAAAACAGTGTGGAGCAACAAAAGGAGTCCAAAAGAGTAGTTTGTCTTACAGATTTAGAGGTTTGAGGAAGCAGAGCTATTCATCCTACCACATTACACATCTTTAATGAATCTTGCCCTTGTAGAATCTTACACAAAGCGTATTATACCTTTAATGTGTAGTAGAAGTGATCTCAAACTCTTACACAAGATTTTAATCTCCTTGTAATTGGGAGAGATGTGTTTGGAAGGGTTATAATTATTTATTTTCTTCTTGTTTTTTTTTTTAAGAAGTATTTAATCAAAAATAAATGATTCTATGTGATAAGAGTGGTGTCAGAGCAGCCCCCTTTGTTTTTTATTTTTATATATGTTACAATGTTACAGTTAATTATGTTCTATATTATTATGAGTCATGGTACTGAAAGCAGAGAGGTGGTACTAATTACCCTGCATCAATCTTAGCGAATACTTTTATTCCCCATAAATCTTCAGAATAACCTGTGTTGGCCCAGTGTATCAGACTAGATTCTAGAAAAGGAAAATAAAAAAAAAAAATCTCCCTTATCCAACAAGTAGTTGAATTAATTTAAACAAGTATAATAACATCCGAAAGGAGATCAGTAAACTTAAGATGAAATTCAGGCTCCATTTTTTTGTCCATGAACTACACTATAAATATTTGCTCAAGTCTTTTGCTGAACCAGAGCTTTGAAATACTCCAATTTTTTATATTTAATTGACTCAACAAATTACAAAGAAATATCCCAGAGATTTGACTTGGCAGTCTGTGGTACACCAATGTTCTCAGAATTGATATTTAGAGCATACTGAACTGTGACAAATGATTAGAGCTTGACTTCTCTTCCTTCGGTTTGGTTGCCTAAAAAGAGACTCCTATGAAATGGCCTGCGTGCTTTCTCTGTGCAAATTCTCCTTTAAAGCTACCTCTCATTGACCCAAGCCTGCTAAGCTGCCCGGAGAGCAATCACCCTTTCACTTAGCGGCTACATCTTCTACTGACGCAGCTTTCCCGCTGTGCCTGGTGTAGGGAATAGCCTGATTGCCAGCCCGAAGTCTTTTGTGTTTTGTCTTGGCTTTTAAATACCAGTATCGGTGAGTCACAGGACACAGTCTGGCCGATGCACAAGCTGCTGAAGTGACACCAAAATCCACAAAGAATCTTTTTAAGCTTGCATTTGTGACCCTATGGGCCTGTGAAAAGCCTGCAGCATGGCACATCGCATCACGAACGTGATTCCTTGTCCTTTCGGTTTGGTGGAGGTTCCTGGATTGAGGGTACCTGAACAGAACAGCCACCTGGAACTAAACCTTGGTGACAGGTAGAGCTCCCAGCAGCAGCAGGAAAATTAACAAGGAAAGGCTTGCCTGCCAGTGCAGCTTAGCTCCAGCCACTGCTCTGCACTGATGCGCCAAAAAAATGGTGCTGGAGGTACAATGGGCCTGGGTGTGAGTTTTCACCAATGTGCCGCCTTTTTATTCCTCTTGTGTTCTCTTCCCACCAGCCAGAGTTCAGTCCCTAGTTGCTTGGGTTGTGATTTGTTTTTAAAAATCCTCATTTAAGCTAAAATACCCAAAAGCTTCTGATAAAAATGGTTGATAAATGAACCTAAAACCAGGGCTTAACTGCCTCTCACTGTGCTTTGTAAACAGGAAAATTAAAGAAGTCATTGGGTACTGTCCTGCATTAAAAGAATTCCTATTTTCTTGCAACGCTAAGTAGTGTTTAGAAAAACTGTGTCTGTGAAAACCAATTTTAGTGGTTTTTAAGTCAAAATTCTGGTCTACCTTTCACGAAAGTCATAGTCTAGGCTTCAGCACAAAGGCGTGGGACGGGACACAAGGTAGTGGCTTTAGTACAGGGCACAGGGGCTGTGCAGATGTGTGGCCAGCCCTTATAGAAAACCCACAGCCCCCTCGACCACCACCTAGCTGCTGGCTGCAGCCATCTCTCTGTTTCCACCCCGCGCGCTGGCATGGCGAGGTGCCATTGGCTTCACTGCACCCTCCCAGCCCCTGCTGGCATCCCCAGCAGCAGCGCAGGGCTGGGGGAGTTGCACTCCCTGAAGCGAGCATAGGCATAGCAAGACTTCTGCTCTCAAAATGGACAGGAGATAAAAGGTGTTTACTCTCTCCTTTTCTTTTTCACTAGCACTTGCTTCCTCCGCTTTTTGGGCTGCCTGAATGGGATGGAGACAGAAATTGGTGGTGCCTTTATGACACTTCAAAATTTACCTTTACTACACCTGATTTTTAATAAAAAGCAGGTGCTTCTCTTTAGTAATGGAGGCCATCGCTTTCTCTGCTTCAATCCCTGCTTAAATCTTCAGCGAATGATTGCATTCACACAGCAGAGATTTGACAGGGCTTCCTGTCTCCGCTGCAATTTCTGTGGCTGCTGTCACCTTTTATTATAAATTCAGGAAAAGTCCCCAGTGCTCCACATGCTGTGAAATCGTGCAAACAATGTTGTCTCTTTTTTTTTTGCCTTCAGTATTCTTTTGCTCTGCAAGCCATAAGTACACTCTCTCCCTCTTTGCCCTCATGCTCTGTTTATTATATTGGAAGCCAGCAATTAGACTTGTCTCCTTAACCTTCTTATTTATTAATAGAAGGGGTCAAATCCAATAGCTCACATTCATTCAAAAGAGTGACCTCACTTGTGCAGTCCAGGCCCCCAAACAAGAATTTATAAGGTACCACACTTGGCAAGTTACATCTGCAATCAGGATTTCATATCCTGGGATACTTGGAGTTATCAAAGATAATATGAAATGAAATTGAACAAAAAATTATGTTCTTTCTCTTGGAGCAAGCATCTTATGCAAGGTCAGTGCTCAAGGTATTAAATTTCAAGTAAGAGTGGATTTTTTGCTGTTGTGTTTCTAATTTATCTCGTGCCACTCTCTTGGAAAATGATGCATCATGGTGCAATGAAATATTAAATATTAAAAAGTGATAAAAAGATTAAAGGAGAGAGTGGAGGAGATACTTTTTCTATTTTTGTCAAACTACTGGTAACTAAGAAGGAAGCTTTACTTCAGTAAAACTACTGGAAGATGGTTATGGTAACATGTATTGCTCAGTTGTCCTCAGGTCGTTACCGCATGCTATAGGTAAACACTGAGTATTGTTGGCTGCTGGGACATGTTAGGCAGAGAGATGTTTTGAAACATATATTTTGAAATCCTTGGGGGTTTTTGCTTACCAGAAAATGTAAAGCTGGCAGACAGCAGATGCAATTAACTGTGGGTGTAAACATTAAAACTGGGACCTGCTTGGTTACCATTCCTCTGAAGTTTCCATTCCTCTGAAGGGGCGTGAAGTTGCATTGGTTTGCTACACTGGGATTTTTCAAAGCTTTCATGAATGCATTGGTTAATGCAAATGGTTTCTCAGGCTACTGATTACAGGGACGAGCCTCTATGTGTGTTTATGCTAAAGATATGAGCTCAGGGGATGTTTAATCTTCCATCTTACAAAGCCCTAGTGCTGATGTTTTAACACGGCTTGGGTACAGTGCTTTCTGCCCTGTAAAGGTGTTTCCTTGATTCATTGGTCGGCCAAGAAAGGTTTTAACACATGTATAGATGTCTATATTCTTTGCAGTGCATAGATTATATGCAGGGTATTTGCTGCTTACTGAAAGCATCCTACGATGTCAAAGCTAGTTAGGTAACAGCCTGCTGTACAGAAAATTTAAAGTACTGTTGGGAAATGCCAAAATATATGTGGATTACACGTAGTTCAAGTAAAAAATCATGCTAAGATCAAGTGAGGATATGTGTCGAATTTCAGCTGGTTAAAGAAAATGAAGGGTTTTTAGAGCACAAAGAGTAAGGAAATACCTGAGGCTCAGACAGCAGCTTTGCAGAGCAGCTACGGGTTCCCTGTTGTTGATTATCCCTTTGACAAATATGTGCTAACACACTGTCATTTATCTTATCAAAATATCAGCAGGGAGAGCTGCATCACCACCAGGGAGTTATGCCGCTGCTGCAATCAGCCCCATTCGGACAGCTATTTTACAATCTTTACTGCTTTACCATTTTTATACATAATCAGCTGTTGACAACAAACCCGTTAACCGATGATGTGAGTGCGTTTGCAGCAGCAGCAGCCACCCTCCTCTGCTGTGCTGCTTTTCTGTGGGCCCAGGCCTCCCCCTGCCAGGCAGGCAGAAATCTTTGCTGCAGCTGGCTGAGCCGGAGCGTGATGAATTACTGCAGTGATGTGTCAGTGGGGACGGCAGAACTGAGTCACCGCGTGCCCGCGCAGTCCCCCGCCTGCTCCCGCGCAAAGCACGGGCACCGCAGTGAGGACTGTCTCCTCCTGTTGGGATCAAATCAAACCTTGCATAGATAGGAGTTAGGGGATTTACCAAAAAGGCAGATTTCTAGCAGGCGTACTGTGCTGTCAGTGCTGCCGTTGCGTACATGAGCAGTTGCTGGATATGGATGCTTCTGTTCCCATAGGCTGTTGGTGCAGAAGCTATTCGATCTGCTAAATGTGTTGATGGTAGAGCCTATGCTGTGTATTAGGCGTGAGGTTTGGAGGCTGCTTAAAAGCAGCTTCAAAGCCACAAGTCTGCAGAGAATTGGGTTGCTAGGATTAATCTTACAGTACTAAAATGCAATTAAATGAACCTTCCTCACCTGGTTGCGTTTTTTGTCTTGGAAGTGACAAAAACTGGCACACAAACTTTTGCACCGTAGCATGTCTAGTTCACCCCTTGACACTGGGAGCAGAGACCCTGTTCTGCAGTCTGCTGAAACAAATGCAGCAAGCTTCACGCCAAGCCCTAGGTAAAGGCGTGAGTCAAACCTGGTGCTACCCGAGTCTCAGGAAGCATCTCACCCAGGCTGAATTAAAAAAAAAATTAAATAAAATGCTATCATCTCTCCCCTCCCAATCCCCCACCGAGGCATATCCAGCCCGCAGCCCGTGTTCCCAAGAACAATCTGTTCTCGCAGCTCCCAGACACAAGAGGAGCACCCGGGGCTGGGCTGCTGCCAGGACTGATAGGACGCCTGGAACGTGTGATCCCCATGGGAAAACAGCTCTCTGTGGGGTTACAAGGCAACTGGCTGCCTCGCTCCTCATCTCTCCCACACACCTGATTGTTTTGCAGTGTTCACAAAGTGTGTTTGTGTTCAAATGTCTCTGCACATGAAGTTTTACTGTTACTCTGCCTTACTTTCTATTCTCTCATGCAAGTTTTTACTAACTTGTGATAAGGGAGCCACAAGATGGTTGCTGTTACTGTTACAAACCCATACATCTTAAAGAGAGAGGGAGGTTTTTTTGGGTTTTTGCCTGTTTTTGATTGATCTCAGATTAAAATCCAACATTTAACATTTGAGTCTGAAGTAACCACAGTAAAAAACAAAAGAGAAAAAGTTTGCTTTTAAGGATTCATTCAAGGCTTCTATGATGAGAATGCAGGATTTATTAAAGTTCTTGGATCTTTGCATTATACCATAGTAAAAAACGAGGTAGCGGCTTTTTACACTCATCTCTAGTACAGAGTAGGCTTGTATAGTGAAGGGGCACAATGCTGAGGTTTCTGGAGGTATCTGGCAGTGAAATTATGCTTCTCATCACTAGAAGCCCAGTGAAAGTTTTAGGCATTTAAGCTTGTTTTGCATAATTTTCAGTACAGTTTTCCTCCGTGCCTTGACCTTCAAAGATACCATCCCTGGCTGTTCAGCTCCTCTCAGATCACAGAGTTCTATGAATCCCCTGACTCCAGTTGCTTCAGCTCACGTTTTCTTAGCTCACTATTTTTGAAGCCTGCTTCACCAAGGTATTGCACTTAATAAGCAAAAGCGGAAGGGAAGGGCCAAGTTAAAGATGTGTGGTGGTAGAATAGGGAGCTTTGGGTGTTGGTTTGGGTTTTTTCCTGAGAAAACAGTTCTTTGAGGGGCCAAACTGGTTATCAGAGTTTCTGAATAAAGCATGTAATAAAGCATTCCTCAACATTCACGTGTTGCACGTGCATGATGTTGCACTTCTTTGACTAAAATGCATCTTAAAGTTGTTTTAGATCCAGTGTTTGAAATTCATATGAAGAGGCACTGAAAACAGTTTACAGCTCAGTCGCATCTCTGATTTATATCAGAAACGAAGTATAAGGTTACTCTTGGGCACCCGTATGTTTTATTCAGTAGGCACCGTCTCGCCTGTTGTTATGCTGAGGTTTGAGCATAGATGTAGGAATAATCAGCTGTGCTGGAACAGCTTAAATTCTCTCTAGTTGTCATTCAGTGACCTTCATTTCCATGGGCTCAGATGGTTCCCTGCACCATCATCTTGGAATCACCTTAGACTGCAAATCTTGTGACACAGATGGCCTTGATCTTCTATTGACTATGTAAGAACAGAAATAAGAAAGAAGACACTTTAATTTTTCATACGTTAATTTTCAGGGATATTATTTCCTAGGCCTTAACTGCACAGAATGAAATAATTAACTCTGCATGTAATTACAATCCCTAAAACCTTTTACAATATCACTCTATGTGACAGTTGTGGCTGAAATTTACTTCCCTCCCTTCCCCTTTTTTTTTAAAATGAAGGTTAAAGGTAGAGGGCAGTAAGCGAGCTTTTCTCTTCTGCTCATGTTTCTCTTGGTGCAAGACTGTCTAGTTATTCTGGGCTCCCAAATCAGAGCTCTAGGCTGTCTTCTGGCACAGTTGTGAGACTGTTTCTGATGCTAGGATGTGCTTTAAAGATACCTCAACTATACTAGTAGTAACAACTCCATAGGCATGGTTCATCTCTTGACAAGCAGTTACCAGAAGCTGTAGTGCTTTCTGACCTTAAGTCTCTTCTATGATGCTGGGAGCATTTGTCTGAAGGATGGTCCAGGATCTAAGACAATGCTTATACAGGTGTATCTTACCTGAACATCTGTCTCATTTCCAGCTACACAAGCAAGTGGAACACTGTTGGCACAAAATGAGAGTTTGGATGCTTCATCTACTAAGGGATGGTCTTTTTCTTCTACAATCTCTCTATGGAAAACCACTTCTGCTCCTGGGACCTCAGGTAAGTCTTGAAAACACATACTCTGTTTTCCTATACAAACACTTTAAAAAGATGCAAATAGTTTCAAATCTCTTATTTGTTTGTTGTACATTGTCCTGGAATGAGGGCCACCTCCTTATTCATGCAGGGTACTCTGTGTCCATGTCATCTAGCTATGAAGTTATGATGAGTGATGGGTGAACTTCAAAACATTCAGTTGGGATACGCAATGTCATTACAGGAGGATATAAATTACAAAAGATAGTAGCAATCTTTATGTATGCTGTATGTGGTCATTGTGTAGCGTTGCCTGCCAGAGGAGGTCATCAAGATAAATTTTCTGGCTGCAAAGCAAAGGAGACAAAGGAGAAAACAGCTATAATTTTTACAATTGTTAATAAATCTGGAGGGCAAGTTAATGCGTATTACCAATTAAATGACATTGTTCAAAGTACAGCATGGTCACATGCAAGGTCAAAAACATATTAATCCTTCCCAACTCCAGTCTAATTTTATTGTTTTTCTGAGTGTATTTTGGTGTATATATCCACTAAGAAACACTGCGGTGAATGTAGATGCCAGGTCATACAAGTGATCAATTATTATGCTTCTAGCTGACTTAACTTTCCTAGATTTTGAAGAACCACTTATTCAAGTTGTTTTAAGGTCTCTTGAGCCTTCACTTCACTCAGTACTTACATTCTGCTACATGTGTGTAAATCCAATAAGGACACTGACTTTATTTGCATATCCCAATTATTATTAATGTTTAACATCCCCCAAGAGGTACATGACTCTCTTTACAACCTCTGGATTGTGTTTGTGGGAGATAAGCATGCATGTGTACTGTGATTTTTCCTCATAGAGGATAGGATTGGATGTAAAAATGGAGTAATATCATATGCTCAGTATGCACTGAAACGATTAGAAGCATGCAAAAAGATATTATAATAATAAGCATTTTAAGGAAGTTGGGATTTTTTCATTTTTAATCCAAGGCCACTGACGTAGAGAGGATTCTCTGCAATTTTTGCAATAAGCCTATGCCCTGTAATGCATATATTGTGAGCCATAGTTTCTTGATTATCCTGTTAGGCTTTGTGTCTTTTGGCAGACACGTACATGCTATGGAAACCCTACTATTGCTACACTGCAATAAAGCTGTAAATTACAATGTTTTTAATTGAAGGTTCTCTTACACAGGTAAATTCTCCAAGTTAAAATGAAGTTGTAATACTTATCTGGCTATGGATCACATGTATTGAATTACCTATTCCATTGTTTGTACAATTACATATAAAATTTGCTCAGAAAGTTTTACAACATTCCTTGGGTCTGTTTGTGTAAGTTATCATCTTGCTTAGCCCACTTTGCTGTAAAATCAATAAATCTTCTTGAGCTTGGGGACTATCCAAGCTGCCAGGACTATAATTGCCTGGCTGAGAAAGAAAGCGTCCATCTATCCAGGGGGAGTCAGTCTAGGTGCTTGGCATAGCCAGTACTCTGAGTTCCCATAAAACTGCCATTTCAAAATCACTTCCTCCCGCACCAGGATTTCCACGCTTACACCTTTCCTGTCTCCTCACAGCACCAGCTCCTCACTTCTTGCTTGCAGCTTGAATACGCAAGAAATCTCATTATTCACCCTCATGAATTAGGTAGCTTATCCCAAATGGGTGCACCTTTAGACTGCCCTTGCTCCCTTATTCTCTGTTTACGTCTGAGACTTTAAGAAAAGATATTTTGGTTCCCTCTAAACAGGTTTCTTCTCCTATGTGCAATTGCTCAGGGCTAAGGGAAGCCATATGCTGCACCCTAATAACTCTCAAAGCAATGCAAGTGTGAAGCCAGTTGTTTCATTCTGTGGAGAGACTAGAAGAAATGCTGTCTCTTTCACTGTCATTAGATTATTTCTTACCAACTCTTTGAAATTTTGCATGTAGGGGTTGGATACCTTTTGTTCACCAGAACAGAGGCTGATGCGTGCAATGTGGCTAGCGCTGCAGCCCATAGGGGATAGAAGAGCTTGCAAGCTTAAGACACCCAAGCCACAGCTTCTGCATGGGAGCTCAGGGAAGACAAGTCAATGTGAAATTGATCTGAAACAGAACGTTTCTATTTGGTACGCTCAACCAAAATAATTCAGCTGGCTAACCTCAATGCAAAAGAACATATTTAGTTTTGAGAACATTTTCCATTTCTAAAAAATGCCATTTTGCTGAAAATTTCCTTTCTTGGTGCAGAAAAAGAAAAAAGCACATTTTGAAGAGAAATTTCCAATCAGCCATATCAAAAGATCGGGGTGTGGGAGGAGTGCCACAGAGAACTGGAGAGCGACTGAAATGAGTGGGGGAGCCTAGGAAAGAACTTGGAGAAACATCAGAGAACAGTACTGCTGTATTAAAGAAGATTGAAACCACCAGCCACAGAGGAGGGGCTGCGTAGTGCTCACCCAGGCTAGAGAAGGCAGCAGGGATTGTTTTTAGCAAAGAGAGCAACCTGCATGCGTGCCATTGACACATACACTTCTTTAACTTTAACTTTGGCTGTCATGTATAATATACCTCCTACTTATTCTCCACCTCCACAGAGGATTGCTTGCTAATATTTAATTTTCTCCTTTTGTTTAATTAATGAAAAATCAGAGATTTAATAGATCAGTCAGAGTCTAAATACAAGCATTGTAGCTTTTTATTCTGTGACCTAAACAACAAAAAATCCATAAAGCAGTATGAGCTTAAGTTCACCCAGCAGGGTGGTAAGATCAAATGATCTATTATAATAAAGTGTCAGATGAATCAATCTGTGCATCTATTGATACCTTTATTGCACTCCTCCAATTATAAATCCTACTCATTTGATTCACAGGAGGTATCTCCCTAAGAAAAATTCTTATGAGTAAGACAAGGAGGGTTTGACTCTTTCTGCACGCAAACTGTGTAGGAAATCTGGATAGTGATATTAGGTAAGAATGACCCACCATGTCTTCAGCTTCTTCACAAGGAGAGAGACACAAAAATCGAAGTGCTTGGGAGATGGAAAAAAAAGCCTCAGTTAACACAATTACAGATCTATAGCATGGTCAGAGCAAGGAGGGTTTTTTAAAGTTATTAATTGTGCTTTGATTTATATTGTGGTATCCCCTCTGAGCAATCAGCCAAATTTATTCGTTTGTTTTGCCAGTGAACACAGTTTCATGTGGCTGCCCTCCAAAAACAGAAGCAGCAAACTGCAGGGTATCCAGGCTGCTTAGGTAGCAGTTGTTGGAGAACAGAGTGGGGAGAGGTTAGTTATTGGTCTCTTTCTCCATTTGTCAAGCTTCTAACCAGCACTGAGCTGACTCAGGCAGGTATTTTCAAATCAAACCACCGTCATGTGCCAAGTTTTTTATCCTTGTCCTCCTTACTGCACAACGAGGACTCAGCACAGCCAGTGTTGCACACCCCGCTTTTCGTGATGAATCTGGAAATCTTCCCAGATTATTTATGCAGAGCATCTGCCCCCTAACTCACAGACCCAAAGGATGTGGTAAGCTCTGAACAGGCAGCTAGAACAACTACGGTAACTGTTAGCAAGTGAAATGCTGCCTTTCCTTCTGTCCTTCTCCTTCTGTAGAACAGCAGTGTGTGACCCCACCAGCAAAAAGGGCACTGAACGGTTATTCAGAAAATGCAAAGTGAAAGTACCTGCTGAACCACTTCGATCAGCACAGCTTTGTTTGTTTGGCACGGCTGAGCAATCTCTGAACAGAGGGTGAGCTGGCACTTTGCTTGCATACTGGAGATGGGGGAAGAGAGAGAAGGACACGAGATCTTTTTCCTATTTAATTTCTCATGCTCTAGCAGAATCTAGGTGAGACATCTTTGTAGTTTTATCGTGTGTAGGTGTGTGCAGTTCTTAAAAAATAACAAAGGCTCAGAAGGCTCCTACATTCCTTGAAGGAAGGGCAGGGGTCTGCTGTCATGTTTCCTCCCTGGAATCATTTCTGCTGTCTGGGTTTATTGAAGTGGTGAGGTCTGGCCAGGGCAGCAGTGTGGGTTTTGGCTGTGCCTGGGGGTAATGACCTGCAGGTCGTCCAGCCCTTCCTGTTCACAGAGCCTAATGTCACCTGCATACAGCTTTGACAAACCTTGAGTACTTGGGGTGAACTTGGATAGCAGTCTCAGGCTTGACATGCTTTTTCTATTTATTTATTTGCTCTAATTTGAGTGAAGACGGTTCACTTTTTTTGCAAGAGTGAAGTTAAGGGAAAATGTAGAACTACGTAATATTCTTGCGGGGTTTTCTTAGGAGAGCTCAACTCTCCTCAGGCTTGGGAGACAAGGCTTGAAGTTTCTTAGAGAAGTGACCTATTTGTAAGGCTTGACAAGGTCTTCTGCCTTTCTCCAAGAATATGCACACACAGGGCTTTACAGTTTGCTTCTTCAACCATTGCTGTGTGATCACATGGTATTGTTTCTGTGGGATCCCACTCCTTACAGGCTGAAGGAAAAAAGGCAGTATTCAGGTAACAAGCAATTATATCATATTTGGATGTTTCCTTAATGCCAGGTATGTGTCCTGCTGCATTCTGTACTATGCGTTGTTCCAAACCTCCTTTGACAGGCAAGTTATTAACTTCCCAAAAGCTTTTCCTTGGCTCTTGTTAATGTTGCCCAAACATGCTATAAACATTGCTTAATGAATCATCACAGACATCCTCTCTGAGCAAGGTGACACTGCTTTCTGGAGATGGATTGATGAGATCATAAAAAGCTTAGGAAAAAAGTCTTCACTGGATCCTAGGAAGCCAGGATGTATGTATATCTTCAGAGTACTTAGCATTACTAATATTTAGTATATTCAAGAAGAGATCTTACTGCTGACTTTTAAGTACTTGGCTTTTCAACGTGAACATGCTTTTCTTGTGTGTTCGTGATTAAAATGCGGCTAAAGCTCTGTCACATATATCATTAGCAAAAGTGGTTATTTGCACCCCAGTGGTGCAGGTGACCCATGTTTTTAATTGGGTGTAGAGAGGAGGAAAAACAAGAGCAGCCATTCTGGTTTTCAACGAGTACATTCACAGCAGTAGAATAATGTGCTTCCGTTGTGTTACAGCTCCGGCGGTAGGAGCCGTCTTTGTGCAAAGCATCAGTCCGTAGCAGAGAAAGTGCAGTGGGGGCATAAGGGTGGATTTGTACTCCCCGGGAACCCTGGTCGGAGGAGGAGCACCGCAGCCCCAGGCACTCAGGGGAGAGGCTCAATGCCTGCCCAGAGTTATGGCTGCCTTCATGCCTCTCCCTCTGCCGTATCCCAGCCTGGTACATCCCTGGATGTGCTGGTGGGACACGTAGTCCAAGGGAGCTCTTGGGACATGGTCAGAGGCACCACGTCCCCACAGGCACTGTGGCAGCAGTGAATCTTGAAGAGACCCAACGAGGGGGTTTTATGGCGCTCTGCAGCGTAGAGGAAGGTGACAAAACACTGCGATTTATACCTCAAAATAATGAGCGACTGCTGAGGATATAGTGCCCGAGGGATTTTTTTTCCATGGTAGCTCCAGTAATCCAGTATGAGAGGCCTCACAGACAGGCAGATTGCCAGTCACTCGCCCCTGGCAAGAGACAGTCTGTCTTGTACAAACAGATAAATGTTTTACTGCCAGTTCACGCAGGTGGATATTCTCAAAGACACGGACGAGTTAGGTGCCTGGGTCCCTTTGACTTTAGAACGACCGCAGGAGAGATTTAATGCAACATAATAAAAATCACTGTTGGAGCAATGGTTCTCTGTGGCTAGCCTCCAAATGTGAAGTATTCACAGCCGCCTTAATTTCCAAGCATGCTACAGTCTAGACAGGCAAAAGCAGCAGCATACTAACAAAAAGCTAACAAAAAATTAATGTTCTGCACCAAAAACTTGTGAAGTGGCCGAGGGAAGATGACAGTAGCCAGCCAGTAAGCATCGTGCACAGCGCTCTGCAAGGTTTATTTCTTCTTCATTACCAGTGCCTCTTACTCCTGCTGCTTGGCAGTCTGCTAGCCAAAAGCACCAAGATAATTAACAAAGATTCATTTTTAAAGGGTTTTGTGACACTTGAAGACATGTCTCAATTAGGCATTTGAGGTTCTTTTAATAAAACACTTATTTGTCAGTTAAATGCCAGCTATTCACTCCCAGGCACTTATTTGATTTTTGGCAGGAGGAATTTTTTAGGAATGTATCAATTAATTCAGGATTTTCTTCTTTTAAGCAGAATAACAACCCAGCGTAGGCTGTGCTTTGGATTCTGCTCCCATCCATAAGGGATGTCTGCAGATTTTCGCAGCTCAGACTTTCTGGGCTTGGGAACAGTGTCAGCGTGTCAGTTCTGGGTCAGAATTTCTTCTAGGGTTACTAAGCGCATTCCGAGAGTCTGCCAGTTTGTATGATGTGAAGACTCTGGACATCTAACCTTACAACAGTTCCTAACAAACCTGTTCCTTCTGTTCTATTGCAGGCCTTCGCATGAGCTCCCCGACAGAATCTACAAGTAAGGACTCTGTGCATGCTGGCAAAAAGGGCTGGTGTGGGGTGGGAGGCGGCAGCCGGAGGAAAAGAAACATTCAGGGGAACAAGGAGGCTCTGGGGGAAGACTGAACCTGAAGTGTAGTACATAGAAGCAGAGGAGTGATGCTCAGCTTGTAGCAATGAGTAACTTTGCTGTGATTTCAGCTGAATGCCATGTGGCATGTGTAGTCCTTCTGATCTGGGATCAGAATAACAATTGGACTAGCAGATACTGAAAAGAAAACAGGGTGGGAGCACAAAAAAAATCAGGCCTGGCATATTGTGTGATGCAATGGGAAATTGTTAGAGTGTTTGCAAAGGAGCTTGTTGTTGTTAGTGGCTCTCATTCCTTGTCCCATGGTTAGAAGCAGCAGGTCCCAAAGTAAGGCAAGAGCTTCCTGTGCTAGTGAACCTGTATTGTCCCATTTTACTTTCTCTGAGCTTATCAAGAAACAGTCTTTTCTGTACTGGACCCTGCAGTTCTTGCTGCTGCTGCCAGCAGAAGTTTGTCTCTCCTGTTACCACGATGGATGTCCAATTGTTATTCTGATCCCAGATCTTTCTATAGCTGGGAAATATCTTCCAGATTCACTTTCCAGATCCAGAGAAAGTAGACGCGATGGGCTGGCTTGTGAGAAACCTCAATGAATGAAGCGGATAATTGAGTTAAAGGTTTTAATTCCTTAATCCATTTTATTCATTCAGTAGTGCTTCTTTTTAGCTACTGTATTTCTCATTGATGGTCTCAAGTAGTTAAAATGCTAACCTATAGATTTGTCTTTCCTGCATTACTCACATCTTGGTCATTTAACAGAGAGCTAGGAAAATAACCAGTGAATTTGAATCCTCAGTTTCTCTCCTGAGGAGATGCTGCATGAATGCAGTGATACACATTCATGTATTTCAGTGTAATTTGTTTCTGTTGACATTTTTAGTCAGTATCCAGGATAGCTCATTGCTGTGATAATTGCCTGCTTGCCCTGTATATCATGCAGTATATAATGTAAGTCAGTGAAAAGGGCAGTAGTATTTCCCTGGGAAATCTAAAGCAATCACATGGAATTACGAATTCATAAAAATTATTTCAGTCACTTGATGATGGCTCACAGTTTCCATCCTTACATTATCACCCCTCAGCAGACAGGCACCACGGAGAGACAACTTCTGCTTTAAGGAAACATAGTGATTTTTCAGAGATAAGGGTCTTAAGCATGATTGTTTCCTACACTATACCATCAGAATCTCTCAGCTGTGGCTATATTGTTCAGGCACCATACAAGCACATAGTAAGTGATCATTTTTCCCCAGGAGGTTTTGGTCTCTGGCCAGACAAATGAAAGGGGGGGAGGGAGGGGACGGAGGGAAGAAAAAAATAACAGAAAGGAAAGAAAACAGAGAAGCAGCTAAACGATCTGCCCAAAATTCACACAGCTACACAACAGCAGAACAAAAAAGAAAACACAGCTCTCTCCAACCATTCCTTTTGCACTACCTGTCAATCCACATAAATTTTTAAGAAGGACCATGTGGCTCCTAGTTACCTGGAAAATTCAGTATACTGGCATATCCAGCAAACCTGTGGAGAAACTGGCCCCTGGCTGTAGCCTGCTTTGCTGCTCTTGCATCAGGAGACAACGTACTCTTACATACCTGAAGAGATATGTTTTGAGGAAGGGAATATGGGAAAAAGGAGAATAGCGGAGAAAAAACAATCACCAAAACATTTATCAATAGCAGTCCTGAGTTTTTAAAATCAGTGCAGCAAGGAATCGCTACAGATTTGGGACAAACAAACCTTGTTTGTTATTTTAATTCAGCAGACTAGAATTACTTGTACTGCCTATACAAAAAAGTAAAAAAATCTATAAAAAAGTGGACCTGTCATTCAGAGACTTAACAGAACATAATTGTATTCTAGCCCTCAAAATGACACTGGGAAATTGGTTTTAATGACCAAGCTAATTTTGTAGTTTCTACCCATCAAGTTGAGACTTCTTCTGGGCATCCCTACAGGTGTGTCGGGTATCAATGGGTACCTGAGAAATGGATCAGAGCCTGCAACAGAGCCTCAGTGTCTGCTACCATGTTCTCACTGCTTATGTACAGAGCTATAGTCTCTGCTAAACCCCTGCTTAGCAGACCAGGTTCCCCAGGCATTTTTGTTTGAGAGCCATTTCTGATAATGAAATA
>Ga0181612_138847_pt1 | contig 18480 bp, 8 predicted proteins | sample HoacroProtozoa21_FD_119630 | JGI IMG/M metagenome (GOLD analysis project Ga0181612, IMG submission 119630) | Hoatzin crop microbial communities from Cojedes, Venezuel. Combined Assembly of Gp0051906, Gp0051904, Gp0051908
GCTCTGCTCGGAATAATGGACTGTGGGTTTTAACAATTGAGACTTTGTGGACGTGCACTGAAATTTATCAGTAAGCTGCAGTTTCAGTTGTCAGACTGAATTCAACTGCCACAGGAGCACGGAAAATGAGCCAGCTCGCCACTAAGTCATGTTTCCGGCAGAGGTATACGGCAAATTCAAGTAAGGGAGATGAGTAAGATGCAAGTAATTCAACTCTGTAACTTCCTAGACCAATATCCCTGTTGCTGTGTGATTTGAAATTGCTTTGAAGTCCTGCTTGACTTGTTAATGTTTTTTTTAGGGTTTTTTTGATACTGCATCTTAAAGTGTGAGAACACTTTCTGAGTTGTTGGGGAAGCTGATGATCGAGCAGGACTGTGTTTCCAAGAACCAACAGTTGATACAGCGTAGACAACTCAGCATTCTGATTTTTAGGAACGAGTTCATAGTGTCACATGCTCAGAAACTGTTGTCTAAAGTAACTTTTCATTTTACTTAAATGTAATTCTGTGACTTCAACGGGATAATAGCTTAAATTTCTTTTTCTTAGTGCGGCCTTTTGGTTTGGACTTCAAACAGTTTTAGTAGCTTTAAACTTTTTGGGCATGATATGTAAATAACATTCAAATGTGTCCTCTGAAGGGATTTTAAAAACTAACTGGTGGGTGGGGAAGGCGTTCAAAAAATCCCGAGTGTCAGAACAGTGTTTTTAACTATGAAGCAGGTTTTATTTCACAGGAAAGAAAAGATCTGAAGCATAAACCATGCATGCCTGTTGGTTCTTTCTGAAAGGGCTAATGCGGTATCTAATCACTTCCCACGGCCGAGCTCGCCAGGATGATCTCTGGGCACCGATGCCTGGGTTGGATACAGTGGGTTGACCTCACCCAAATTTAGGGACGGCAGCAACACTTTTTCTGCCTAGTACTCAGTTTAAAGTTTTGCTGCAGGATTGTTCTCTTGTTGAGTAGTCTTGCACATTTGACAATTCTTACTGTTTCCTGATGTGTCACTTTGAAGTTGAGACTTCTTTAATCTGGATGTTTTTTTTTCTTTGCTGAGGCAGATCTCTATCTGTCACCAGTGTTGGTCGGTTTTATGGCCTAGGACTGAGTTAGTGCAAAAGGAAACGAATGAGTCACCCGCAGAGCTTGTCAGCAGGCTGGGAGGGAGCTCCGCCGCGGGGGTGGATAGGGTGGAACAGTAAAATTTTTGACCTCACCCCTCTCTAGGCACGTGTCATTCTGAGCAAGCTTCCTTCAGAGAGCGTTCAAGAATTTTTTTCCAAGAATGTTAGTTCCCAAGTTTTTTCTCTGTTTACTAGGAGAGAATGTCTTAGAAAAGGTGGTTACTTCAGTTCTTTCTGATGCGCAATTCCGCTGTTTTAAGGCTAATTTTACAGGTCTTGGTGAATTCTTTCACTTGAAAAGCACCTTGTGCTGCAGAAGAAACAGGACATTTTGATAGTGTGAGGATAGAGTGTGGGTCATGTAGGAAGGGGAAGTGAAGTGTGACGTACGCACGGTGTCAGGAACAGCCTGGCTGGGCTGCAGCATCGTATGGGAATGGTGGTCTTTATGGGATCGGGTTGTGTACCGTCAGCGTGCTGTGGTGCTGATTTCACGTGTGTAAGTGCAAATCACAAGAAGGTTTTATAGAAGAGGAAGGATTCAGCGGCTCGTGACCTAAGTTCGTTAACATTGAATGTAGATTCCCACTTACAGGAGCAAAATTAGTCAAGATGGTTTGAAAATACTGGTCTTCAAAACACTGAAGTGTTCTTTTAATACTGACTGACAAATTAGCAGGCTTTGCTGTGCATCCTGTGCACTGGGTTATTTTGAAAGGTGATCCGAGTGACCTTTCCAAAGGTATCTGTGTTTTGCAATCTCTGGAAGCTGCAGCTGTTGCAAGCTGTTTCGCTGTCTCGGTGTAGCTAAGGCAGCACTTTTGCTGCTGTGTTTGGAAGGAGATGGTGGAACTAGGAATTCCTTATGATGTTATTACTTGTTTTTCATTAGACCTGTCTCCCTGAACTTGTAGAGGCTTAACAAAGAAGAGCAAGCGCCTTGCCGTATTGAAGTATCTAATTTAGGAGTCAATGCAATGATAGACGAGGGAGGCAGTGGAAGTGAATATTGTAGGTGTGTTGGATTTTTACTTAGGGCCATCTGAAGTGAAGTTTCTGTCAAGTCAGGAATTCATTTAACTGTTCTCTCTTAATTAGTTAATCACCCTGATTTATTTATGCTAGTTAATAGGACTGCTCCTTGCTTACGTCTTAAGCATATTCGTGCACGTTCATCGTATTTGGAAAGCCATTCTTCTCAAATTGGCCTCATTAGGCTTTATCAAGCGCTCTCGGTGTGGATGGCAGGGTGAGCGTGAGAGTGGGGAGCTCACGGTGCTGTTAGTTACATTAGCCCTGTCTGTAGGTGCAGAGCCTGTCACAGCTCACTGAACTTGGCTGTGTAGATAGGCATCTTGATTGATGATTATTCCTTGATAATTAAGTTAAACAACATCAGGAACTGACTCCCAAGCATATCGAGTTCTTTTCCGATGCCGGGGTGGCTGTTGCTTGGCTTGTTTGTGCTGCTGTCTCTGCTTTTTCTCCTCCTCTGGTTCCTGATGGAGCTATTGCATCTCATTCGTAGCGTTGACGTGTTGGGTACTTCTGCTCCCTGTTTGAGGCCAGCCACATAAAACATGTTGTAATTTTTTGGTTTCTCTCCATGTGCTATCTCACTTTCTAAGTATAAAAAGTTGAAGGTTAATTGGCTGAAAAGTGATTTCTTGTTTTATGTTGTGCATAGACCTAGTTACTATTTATTGTCGTCAGTTTGATAGTGCTCCGTTCTCTTGGGATTTTGAAGGGCAAATTTGTTTGCTAACACAGGGAGGAAGAAATTTTAAAGTATTTACTTGGAGATCAGAAGTTGTAGACAATAGGGTTTTTTCCTGTTTTTCATTTTCTTAATTAGAAGCCTGGTTTTTCCTTTTAAATTTAGTTTAACAGCAGTTGAAAGTCATGGGAGGAAGGGATGTATGTGTCAGTAACCAAACTTTTAAAAATAGGGTTGTGAGCTACATAAACTTCTTATCCTTCTGGAAATAATTTTTCAGACTTAAATACAGTGCTTTACGTTTTTAATCACTCCTTAGCTATTAGCTAATTAAATGCTTCAGTAGTATTCCTTTGGGGAAAGTAAGATGGTGTCATTCCTATTCTGCAGATGAGTTGAGCTACTGAAAGTGGCTTGGCCAAGGTCAGACCGCGAGCAGCTGCAGATGTGAGAGTAGGACTTGAGCTGGTGACTGCCCCTACCATACTTAATTTACCGGAACATGTCATCTCCACGTGTCCTTTCTTAATGACTTGGTAAATAGTTTTTACAAAGGACTTTTAAAATAATTGGGATGAAATTCCCTCTTTGATTTGCTTGAGGGAGGAGAAGTGTAACCGTAATGACCTGATTTGATACAACTCACAGTGCGTATAGCACTGGATGAGGCTCTTCCAGCCATATTATTGGTGCTGAAAAGACAAATGTTTAAAGGGTTTGTTTAAATATGACATGATAGCTCTTCCCCTCGTGACAGTGTACTTCGTAATGCTGTAAGCCTCTGGTACTCTGGATCCAAGTTTTGATCTCCTGTGCCGAGATCTGCTGACCACTGGTTTTATTTAAATGACCTTGTCGGGTCCTAAAAAGTTAGTTGTGAAACTCTTCCTGTAACGTAGGTCTGCAGGTCACTGTCCAGGACATGTTGTGTGACTGGAGCGTGTGTTTGAATTGGGGAAAACCAAGCCAGTATTTGCCTGGAAACAGACTTGCTTGCATCAAGTTTTACAGGTGTCGGACATGTGGATGCTGTAACTTTAGTCGTTCTGTTCCTGGTACATCGTAGCTATAGCAGACTGTAATACATTTTAACATATCCTCTGCTTTGAGATTCGGTAGTATAGATGAGAGAGTTGTGACAAATGTGCAAGAATTAACAAGTGTAAGGACTTGAGTATAATGTGTTTAGATGGGACTCTTCCATCTGGGGTGAGACTTAATCTTGTAGTCATTACACTGATAAAATATTCCAGGATTCATTTTTGAAATTGGTATTTCAGTCACTCAGTAAGAACTGCGTTAGGGTCGGGGGAGGTTGTTGAAAACATCTTTGTTCTTGCCTCTGGCAACCAAATTAATGTATTTCTTTGGCATTGAAAGCTGTTCTTTAAGGAAATAATTGCTGTTCTTTGAGTGATTTTTGACTTCATGACAGTGAAAAAGGTAGTTTTGTAGTACTTTGACGTAGCGTGAGGATCTCATTAAAATATTGAGCACACCAGAAGTTTGGGGTGTGAACTTCCATGCATGTGTGTGTTTTCCCTAATTGTGTTCAGCTGAGTGTGCCACGTTGACCTTTCTGCCTGAGTTGCAGATTTGTGACTTCTGGCTGCTAGTGTGGATTTTATTCAACTGATATAAAACTTTTTCCTTAAAAAAGAAGTGTCAGTAGTGATTCTTTCGCTTCACACTTTTTAAATGCAGTGAAAAGCCATGTTGCTTATTTACTATTTCAGCCTTAAGTGAGTTGAGCTAGTTTAGGTTAGCTCCATTTTCATCCCCCTAAACATCATGGTAGAATTACATTTTCTATCTTTTATCGTTGTTGCTAAGACATCTATATTTTGAATCCTGCTTGTTAGGACTGGAGACTGCCGCTGTCTTAATGCCCTAGTCTGTAAGCACAGGTAAGACTGAGAATAACTAGAAGTTGTTACTGCTAAGTGACCATTTGGCTGCTTTTGAAATAACTGATTTCTGAAGGATGTGTACCCACTACTGTTAGGATTCTGGTGATACAAGAATGTGAGTGAAATTTATCTGCTAGCAAAAGCTCAGATAGCTGGCAGTTATACTCTTATTTATGCTTGTACTGCTTATTTTGTTGAGAAAATAAAGCCATACCAACAATATTTTTTACATATTTGAGCTGAAGCCAAACAAGTTAGCAGGTACGACTGTACTAACAGACACTTTCAAGTGTGTGCTTGGCTTTGTGCTACTTTCTCGTCTTTTAGGGCACCTGGTTGGGAGGGAGGGGCCGCAGCGAGCTCACAAAGGTTTCCTTGTTCTTGGTTCCGGTGCCTGGTTGCCAGGAACAGCGGTTACCAGGAGTCCCGTGTCTCTGGGCTAGAGCATACTCAGTGCCGAAAGAATACTCGGGATTACAACTACTGGGACTCTGGTGAAGGCTGGTTTTTGTTTGTTTGATTTTTAAACATAGTCTTACCTAGTCTAATTGGAGTTTCTCTAGCAGGGTCGATGTTTGGTGTTTCTGGAAGTAGAAGCAACAACTCCTCTTACGTGATATTTTTCTTCTCTTCAGGTGTTTTGCTGGAATATACGTCGCACATTTATGGCGATTCTGGGTGTGAGGGCAGACTTCTGCCAGGCCCAGCACAGCATCCTGGCTGACAAGTGAGCTGAGTGCTGGCGGTTCTACGTGCCATAATTACTTTGCCTTGAAGACTCCAGACACAGTGAACACGCTCAAATATATGGGATATCTGCACATTGGAAGCATATTCCTTTTACTGACTCTAGCAAAACTAAGCATCAAGAAAACAAAGTGGAGAGAAAATCTGCCCTTACTTTTTTGCCTCACCAGTGCCTAAATGTAGAACAGGCTGCCTAGTCTTGCATGTACTCAGAATTTTTGGAGTCTGAAGGATACCACCTGCAGTAATTGAGGCCGAAGTTGAATTCAAGTGGATTCTGAAGCAAACCTGCTTTTCTAGAAGTGAATTCTTTAAGGAACAAACACGTCAAAGCAAGCTCTGATCAATCCCAGGCATTTTAGTGGTCTTTTTAATGTTTTCTGCTGTGAAACGTTTCCAAGGTTATTGATTTCTTTTTTTTTTTAATTTTTTTTGGCCCCTTACACATTTTGTTTGCCATTATGAACCGTCCAGCCCCCGTGGAAATTACTTACGAGAACATGCGTTTCCTGATCACTCACAACCCAACCAATGCAACCCTCAGCAAGTTCATAGAGGTAAGGCAGCCAAATAAAGTATCATGCTTCTTTCCTTGTATACTCATAGTTTCTGTAGAAGTCCTGAACAGTCATTCTCCACACCTGTTGCTCAATGCTTTGGCTGTATGTTACATCTTACTCAAAACGTAAGGCACTTTTATCTTTAATATATTGTTCACATTCTCTTGACAGTATGAGAAGAGAATCCACCGATTACTTTTTCCAAACTCCTGCATTTCTTTAATTGTGAGAGGCTGGATGAGCTTCCATTTTAGAATACAAACACCCAGCCTTGCCTTCGTTCTAGTGCTGGTTTCTGCAGGACTGCACATTCTGCGATTCTAAATGTTTTTGTTAAATAACGCAATGCTTCTGATACATGTCAGTCGGTTGCTTGTGTTTTGGCTTTTAAAGAAGTAGTTAACAGAATTGTAACTGGTTTCTAATCTTTCTTATCCCTTAGAGTAGAATTAAGTGCAATACTTAAACTGATGTTTTAGTTTACAGGATGTGTTATCAAACTGCTCCACTGATCCCAGAATTGTCAGAGATTTCAGGTGCCAGAATTTATCCCTGAAAAATGATGTCTGCCTGGGTCGAGCTATGGGAAGAGTCAGTTGCGATGGGCAGTGGGTCAGATGGTTAATGACACAAGAAGATCTTAAATACTGCAAAATTTCATATTCAGTTTTCTGAAGAAGTAACAGATGGTGTCATCAGAGTAGTAGTAGTGCGGTGTATTTCTGCATTCTGGTTTGCTCCAAGCCTGCTGTATCTTTGTGCCCTTGTACCTTTATATCTAGAGGACTTTTTATCTTGCGTGTGCGGGTCTGTGCCATTCCAGAGAGATCTTGTCATCTGATACTGATGTCTGACTGTGGCTATTAACAGACTTCCATCATTCAGCAGTGAGCTCTGCACCATGAGTGTGCTCAGATATTAGTGGTTAATTTTGCATGAAAGCCACATTCTTTTGGTCTTTATATTCCCTCCCCCCCCAGTTGTGGATTGTCTTCCTTTTTCAGGAGTCTTGACTCTGGAATAGATATTATTGCTAATTGTTAGAAGTTGCAGTGATACAGTGATTCAGTCCAAACACGAGAGGAAATTCTGCTTGCTGTATGAACCTTCGAAGTGAACTGGAACAGCTTTTGTTTGATCTTCTGATTATTTATCTAGCACAATGTGCTACTTATAGTACATTACAAGGAAGCTAGAGTATGGTGGTGTGTGTGTTCTGTTCCTCCCTGCCTCAAAATGTCAGCACTGGCTCAAGCAAACAGTTCCAGGCTTCTATTTAAAGAGAAGAAGCTGTATGGAGAATATAAGCAGCTATTTTAATTTTGCTCTTCTATATGCATTTTTTTTCCACCTTGGCATTTCCCTAGAGAAGAATTCAGAGGTGTGTTCCACATTTACTCCTGTCACTTGTAACACTTGTCCTAATGTAGGCCATAAACCCCCCTTTCTGTGTTGGCCCTTGCTCCGTCGTTGTGTAGTCACTTTGGAGCTGTGCAATAGTCACGGTACCGCTGAGTCGGTAAATGTTTGGTTTTGTAGCTGATGAGAAAGTTCTTTAATTCTTTGCTCTGTCAGTGTGATCACCTGTTTTGCTTTTTCTTAAAGGAGCTGAAGAAGTACGGAGTGACAACCCTGGTGCGAGTTTGTGATGCCACTTATGATCAAGCTCCTATTGAAAAAGAAGGAATCCAGGTTCTAGTGAGTTGCCTTTAAAACTGTCTAAAGATGAAAAATCACTTGTCTGGGGGTGGTGGGGATGGCCGTCATGCTCTAGCGCAAGCGCTGATGACTGTTTCAGATTGGCTAAAAGCAATCTGATTCCTTGCATCAGATAAAGCTGTTTTGAGAAACTACTGTACTTTTGTGACAGGTACTTGCTGATTCATTACTGTTGCCTGAGTGCTTAGAAATGTCTGTTCCTGGATTTCTGGATTTTTTGAGATATTTTGGTTGCTTTTTAGTGACTAGACTGATACTAATCCAGTGTTCAGCCTTGCGATTCATACAACTCGGTTTGGCCCTTTTCTCTAGATACAGCACTTCTTGGCTTTACTGTTGAGTTTCTCAGGATGCAGATAAAAAGCTCCTTTCTCTTCCTCGTTCAAAAAGTACCACCTTTGAAGACTATAGCTGATGTGTTGATCTGGGCTTCCCTGAACTGGCTGTAGCAGGATATTGATTGATAGCCTCATCACAGCTTGCCTCTAAATGGAGCCTGGCTGCTGGTGGCTTCCCTATTCAGCAGGTGGAATTCCTTAACTGCTGCTCATAGTTAACGTTATGCAATGGCTGTCTGTGTCGTCTAGTGTTGCTTGGTGTTTTAGGGGAGGTTTTTTTAATAGGTGTGTGCTCATACTAAGCTTGCAGGCGGTATTTTTCCAGGCAGTACTTCTGAGTTATTATAGTGTGTCAGATATAATCAGTTTATTTTACTGGAATGAGTATTACTCAGTTGTGAGGCCAGAAATTGCATCTTACCTTCTTGTTGCAGGTAGTCAGTCTTCTGTTGCATCTTGATTTTTATGGCTCAGTCAGAGGAAAACTTCTGCAGTTTTCCGTTAAGAGGAAAACTTATATCCTGGCATATCTGTGAAAACTCCACATACAGGTCAGTCAGGTTCCTTGGCTTCTGGCCCTAGTAAGCATTTACTCCAGTTCCAGGCAGCCACGTGTACCTCAATGTTGTTGGAAAAATCAGTCGTTACAGGGCTGCCAGTGCTCCTAGGACTGTGCTCTGGAAGAGCGTTTTTGTCCACTCCAGAGCTGCCTTGCACTAGAGCATCACAGTGTTTTCGGGCGTGCTGCTGTGAGACCTCTAGCTGCAATACTCCTAAGGTTGCCAGAGACTAGAAGGATTAAACTTCTGGTGTGGAAGCCCTCAGAGCCCTATTTAAGCTGGGGCTTAGAGTATTTCTGTGTTCTGTGCCAGAGTGGAGATCTGAGTTCTATGTAGAAGGGTATGGACAGTTTTGCCCGTGTCCAGCTGTGCCAGGGTGGCTGCCCTGTGAGCCCAACTGACCTTGGCTCCTGCAACTGAGTGAAATCCCCCTTTTCTAGCCCATGGCCAGGGCCCCCGGGGCAGCTGCAGGAGCTGGGGAGTGCTCAGTGCTCTGGAGCCTGCACTTCTGAAATAGTTAGGGGATTTTGGTTCTCAAGAAACTTTAGAAACTTGGTGTTGGCAAGGTTTGAACTGAAAGCAGTTTTTTGAGGAAGCTTTTCTAAAAACTGGAAATAGTGTTTCCGCCAGCTCTGCTAAGCACCATTCTGTTGGAGAGCGTTTCACTTTGAGTAACACATGCGAGTCTTGTGTCTGTACACATTTGCCTCGGCTAACAAGCCTCTCTGTGTTTGGTACGTACCACTTCTTGGTATTCCACTGCTGCAGAAGGCAGAACAGGAGAGAGCATCAATCCACCAGGCATCTGTTAAGGGTAACAGAAAGCAGGAGGTGACAGGGAAGGCTTGCTGCTAATGTTATCGCTGATCCTGATGATCCCAGTCATGAGGCTGACTTGCTAATTTACTGTATTGCAATAGTGTTTTGCTATTTGACATAAGTTTAACTAGTCACCAACATGACAACCTCCTATATAGCTTTTCCTTCCTATGAACGCATGCTTTTTCAAAGCGAAGTCTTGTTGCTGTTCAGAAATGGTATTGAATTACCATGTGGCTGAGAAAATAACACGTCACTATTTAAAGCTAATACTTGCTTGCAAAAATAACATTAAGATTAAAAACACAGCCTGAGAGATTGGTGTCTATTTTAAATCTGTTGAGGTGAAAAGCATAGGTAAACCTCTGAAAATGAGAGCATTTCAGCAATGCCTGCTCTCATGCCGTGCTACTGGATCATGTACTAGCAAGATGGGTAGAATGTGGCAGCTAGAGAGTGGCTTTGGCATATGGCATAGTGAGAAAGTAGAGAATTAGATGTTCCATGTTTGAAGTAGTACTATTGCATGTGTGTGTTTATCAACAGAGATTAAATCCAGGAGACAGGAGGCGGGGATGGATTTAGTTTCTGTGGGCTTCTGCAGTTCTTATGGTTATGTTCATGTGTAAGGTCTTGTAACATAGAAATGTTACGTCAGAAAAACTGGTAGTGTGTTTCTGGAAGTATTTTTGCACTGGCTGGCAACCAAGGAGGCTGTGGTAGTTTTGTTCATCTTCAGGATCTAAGACACATTTCATTGTTCCCCTTCTATGTCCTTCATTTACTGTTCATCAGAGTTTCTTTACACTGTGCCCTCCAGAATGGCCACCACCTGAATGCTGGCAGGTGGTCGGGAGTGGCCGTGCTGGAGATGTGCCCTCCTTGCCATCTGATACTTACTGCATCGCCAAGGGCTCTGGTGTTGAAGGTGAGGAGGCACCATGCAGGTGGCTGCAGTCTCATCCCGTGCAGACGCAGGCAGTTCTGGGAGCGTTTTGCTGCCGTCGCTTCAGTGTGAGCTGCACATGGGTTTTGAAGAAAGGGATCTTTGTCACCTTAAAGTCGTGTTACTGCTGCTTGTTCATCTTAGTTCTGCATTGCCAATCCTGCAGTCGTTGCTGACTGACAAACCCAGAGCTGTTCTTCTGAGCAAGGCTACTCCAGGTAAAGGGTAGATAAGAATAACTCTTTCTTGCCTATCATCCTTCCCATCTACTGCAGGGTGGCATGAAAGAGCTGTATTTTCTGTTTGTGCAATCTCAGTGCATCGTCCTGGCTGTTAATGACTGTTTTGGTCTTGGAGCTTAGCAACTTGGTTTTGATCCTGTCTGACAGGAATTTGGAGGTGATGCTGGCAGAACTCATCATCAGGGAAAAAAACCTGCAGAACTTTGCTGCAGTTACTCTTTTAGTCCCAGAATTACTCTTGTTCCTCGTTCGGGGCAGTGTCCCGTGCAGCAGTGTTGTATCAGTGCTGATTTATATGTCAGTGGTGTTCTAATCGTGAGAAGGTGATGCTCTGTGGGGAAAGGACAATTGTTGTTAATTCAGGCCAGCACAAGAGGTGCGTGGACACAGTGGTTAATGTGTAAGCTAAAGCAGTGTAGTAACTTCCTGTATTGGGTCTGAAGGAAAGGATTTAATTTAATCCAAAACTGGGACACAGAACTGACCTGTAAATCCTGTTCTTCGCAAGGCAGTTTCAAAAGAAAGCATCTTGCCACTGGGTAATGCCTCTTCTCTTGGCAGCCCTTACATCTCCTCCAGGGTCAGTGGATGACACTTGGCCTAAAATAATACAGCTAACAGTGTGTGATTGAGTGGAAAATCTCGTAAAAACCTTTTATTAGAAAGATCAAGTTTTACTTTATGATCTTGTTTCTATAGCCTTTTATATTGCTGTGTTGCCCAAGATATTTTTAATTTCCCATTTGCTTTAAAAAAGGAGTTCTCTGCAGTCTTCAGATTTTGTGTATCTTTCTCAATTAATCACGTATAAAGTTATTTCAGTAACTTAAAGCTTTTTGGTTTTGTAGTTTGAGACACAGATTTCCGCCTTGCAGCTTAAGTGCTAACACATTTATAAGGCACTCTTGGGCTGAGGTCTTGTGCTGAGCTGTGCTTGCTATTCAGGAAGTATTAGGGTAGCAATAAGCACATTTCAAAATGAAAAGTCTGGCGGATTTTTACCTTTGGTTGTATTTGTTCAGAGTTTCTGCGTGCTTCTTTCTGGCTTCAGAGACTGACTTCATGTTAACCTGTTCTCAAGATACTGCATGAAAGACTTGTTTCTAGCCGATGAGGGAAGAGGAGGCCTCCTTTCAAAGCAATTTCCCTACTATTTGGAGAGGTTGTTGAATAATACGAGACTCTGGCTACTAGTCTCTCTTGTAAAATGCATTGCAGCAGTCTAATGAAAAGTGCCAAATAGCTACTAATAATTATTTTTTCCCTTGCATGTAGGAGTCCTCTTTCTACAGCACTCTCTGTATCTGAGAAGATTATAGAGCATGTGATGTTGTGCTTGGTCCTGAAATGTAGGACATGTAGTACTCTGCTTAGCACAAGTTCCAGGAGAGAGCTGTGACCTCTGGAAAATGGGAAGCCTCCGACATGCGAGTTTGACTGACAGTCATGTTGATGATATTAAATGTGGCCTAGGTAGTTTAGATGTTGGCTACCCCTTTAGTAGGCAGAAATGTAATTGTAAATGCTGCTCAGTTGTTGACTCGGCCTTTGTCTAAGCACTCTTCTTTTTTTGCTTGTGAATGTGGTTTTTGGACTTGAAAAGACCCGGGTAATTTTAACTGTCTTTCTTCTGGATTCATGGAAGCTGGACAAGCTGATGCATTCGAGTTGTTGTGAAGTACCTTCTCCTCTGCCGATCCCCTTGAATTGTTATGAAGTAGCTTCTCCTCTGTACAGAGTCTGCAGTACAAATAGTGTCTTAAAAGGTTGACACGACCACAGGCAGAAGTCTACAGAGTTCTCATCTTTCAAATGTTTATTTGAAATGTCCATTGATTTTTACATGTTTTTAATAAAATGAGATTTCAAGGGCAGCTATTTTTCTAAAAATTCTGTATTACAAAGGAGGCAGTGTAGAGTTTTATTGCAATTTTATTGAAAAGTGCAATTAAAGGATTGTTAAACACTTAGTGTTGCATTATGATATTGACTTGCACGCTTCTGTGCAACTGGAAGAATACCCACAGCACTGTGTGTGTAATCCACATTTCTTGCTGGATGGAAAGTTTGGCTTCTCCTAGGTATGGTTACCTCGCTGTTGGTGATGGACTGAAAGCCATATTGTTAATGTCCTTTTTTCCTTCAAAGGACTGGCCGTTTGATGATGGAGCACCACCCCCGAATCAGATAGTTGACGACTGGCTAAACCTGTTGAAAACCAAATTTCGTGAAGAGCCTGGATGCTGTGTCGCTGTTCACTGTGTTGCAGGGTTGGGAAGGTTTGTATTCTGCTGTCTTGTTTTCATATTGAACTTAGTTTATTGGCTTGGGAGGCAGGTCGTGGAAGGTGTTAAGTAAATGCCAGTTGCTCTGTTTTCTTCCCAAATAACACTTTAAAGCAGCAGCATCAAGTTTGTGTTGTTAAAGCACAAGAGACTTATTGCAGCTTCAAAATCTTCAGCAATTTCATAACTCTGATCAAGGATGAGAGGAAAAACTTGGAGAGATTGTTCAGAACACTTCTGTCAATCATGAATGCCAGGAGCAGTTAGAGATGGTATTAATTTGAAAGTATGTATCTGCTAAAACAAGAAAATCTTGTGTTTCTTGAGAAATGCAGTATACACCTATAGTACAATTTCTAAGGCTGTACAGTTGGGCTTTTTATATCCTCCTGTTTTCAACTGGTGTACTGTTAAGCATGTAGTAATAAAAAAAAAAAAGGCATTTAGAAGAACTGTTTCAATTACTTTCTCACTCTAAAGTGGCTGAAGCCATCAGTGGTGAGAAGAGTTAGGCTTGTATTTCTTGCTCACATGCAGACTGATGTTTCTCTCCTCACCGCTCAAAATCTGACTTCCTTCTTTGGGAAGAACTTCCTTTCAAGATGAAATAAAAAAAAGGCTGATTCGGGAAAGCTAAATACTACATTTATATTCCCAAATGTAATTGCTGAATGTTATGTTTATTCTACGGGCTAGGAGGAAATGGAGCTGAAGTGTCAGGATTCTTACAAGAACCATGGGACTGTTAATATTTAAGGGTAGGAATGAGTGGGCAAGAAACGTGGATTGAAGAAGTCAAGCAAGTCAAGTTGGAGCCTATCAAGCTCTTAAAATTCTACCTCTAGAGAAGGAGAGATGGGGGAAATTAAGAGGTAGAGGGAGAAACGGCCAATCTTTAAAGACACAAGAGCCAAAACCTCAAGGCAATTAGCATTTGTTTATCCATTTCTGCTCTATTTTTATCTGAGGAACATCTCTAGGAAGGTGGCCACGTGTAACTCGAGTGATTTTCAACTCTCCTGTTTCTTGCATAATACTGGGCCAAAGGGTACCAGAAGCTTCCCGTGTTCTGTGTGTCACGCACGCTCGTGTCCATTCCTTACAGAATAACCTTTTTGCTGTTGTTCTCGCACTACTTTTGGCAGAGGGAAAAACAAGAGCTTTACAGATTTTGCTTTAATGTGGCAAACTGTCTGTCTGTCTGTAGTAGGGAATTGAACTTCAACTGTAGTAAAAAGAGGCAGCTTTTTTTTTGAAAGTGACTGAGGTTTCAAATAGTTTTCTTTGGAAACTGAATAATTCTGTTTATGCAGGTGCAGCATGGCGGTGATAGTGAGAGTTGTTTCTGCTGAACCGTGTTTTTGTTTAGCCATGAGTGGAAGTTGTCCAGTTGCTAGCACCTGTTTAATCCTTTACTGCTCCACTGCCAGAGGTGCCTGTTGCAACTGCGTGTGTTCAGTGGGGTGAGCATCAGTCCGGGAGAGAGTCAGCGTGTACTGTGGTTTCCGCTTGTTTGAGAAGCCAGCTCTTTACACGTAACCAGTTTCCAAAATGTGGACCCTGAAGTAGGTAGTTATACTCTGTTGTCCCTGGAATGCCCAGTTCCGTGCACAGCACATAATTAAAAAAAATTAAGATCTGTGCAAATCATCTGCTCGGTGCTTCATAGATCTCTAGCGTATGGCTAAATCTACAGTGTCATAAGAAGCAAAATGCATGCAAGAGGTATTACACGCTTGTTTTAGCAAAGCAGAAAAATAGGTTATAGTGAAATGAGACAGTGTAAAAGTCTAGAGTTATCGTTTCATGCCCCAAACACTAAGGAGCTATTGGTTTTTATGGTTTTGGTATGTGTGCTGGAGGCAGAGCTGCCTCCTAAAACAAATTTTGCATTAAGTATTCAGCAGGCAAATGTCTTTCTGTAGATAATGCTTAAAGAGAAAATACTTAAGCTATGTGTTTAGAGATCAGTTTGCTGTGTTTTAAGGGGTTCAATGTATTGTTTCTCCAGATCTTCCTTACGTATTGATTTCTCCTTTAGGGCTCCTGTCCTGGTTGCACTTGCGCTCATTGAATGTGGAATGAAGTACGAAGATGCAGTTCAGTTTATAAGGCAGTAAGTTAAGCTTCCCCGTTCCCAAGAAATCTCTCAGTTTATGTTGTATTTGAACAGCATGTGTCTTCAGCAAGGTTTGTTAGATTTCTGATTTGTTTTCTAGTAGCTATATTCAGACAATTCAGACTGACATTAATGCTGAGGCTTGTGCCCTTTCCTCTGTTTAGAGATGGGGATTAAAAAGTGATCTTTCCTTTTTTTTTAATCTTAGCTTATCTATAAAGCCATTGATCTAAGATTCTGAACTTGGGGGTGGGAGGGGGGAGGATGAGGACTCTAGGCTGGGACTGTAAAAATCACAAATGAATTCGACATGGACTAATTACTCCTAATTTAAAAAAAAATTAAAAAATCTAGTGAGGTTGGGCCCCCAAGCAGAATTTCTGCAGCAAGTTGGTGAGCACCAGCACTCCTGCAGGTGTTGTGGGTGAGTGCGTTATCCACCCAGGAAATGTCAGAAACCACCTGTCTGGAAAATAACAAAACTGGGAAGAGATGAAACTGCAGAGCTCTGTTGGTTTAGTGGTAACATCAGATCTTGAAATGAAGCCCAGCAGGTGGGATCGTTGAATGAGCTCTGCCAAAAAAGCAATTCATCCCTTTATGGATTCCCAGGGTCTTTCGTTGTCTTTGTAAACTGTATAGCTGTCAACAGATATTTCTGAATTTTTCCTTGCTTAAATTTCTTTTTTCTCTTCCTGGATATGGTACCTTTTATACTAAGAAGCCCTTTTCTGAGAACCTCTGTATATTTGTATCTGAATGTCATGCTCTTTTATTTACTGGCTAGTGTAATAAGTAGCACATGCATCTGCAAGGAAAGGGTGACCTTGATGTTGTTCAGTGACTGCTGCTGGTAATGAAAATAAACTCTCCCCATCTAAGAAAACATGCTGAAATTTTCGAACTGAATTTTGATTTCAATGTTGGCATGTAGGTGCTGAACTGCATGTGCTGGTCTGGTTTATCCTTCCTCAAAGTGTCAGTGGATAAGGAACTAAGACAAAATGCTGTTTTATAGATAGAGAAAAGCTTTGAAATGAGGACTGAGCTGCCTTAGAATGTGTGTGGTGATGGAAGCAGTACTTTTTCCATTGATATTAGCCTTCATTCTCTTTGTTGTAGGAAAAGGAGGGGAGCTTTCAATTCCAAACAGCTGCTTTACCTTGAGAAATACCGACCTAAGATGCGATTACGCTTCAAAGATGCCAACGGTCACTGCTGTGTTCAATAAAATAAAAATCTCAAACGAAGGCGGAAGTTAGCATGGCTGTTTTCTGGACTCTTGGCACCTGGAAATGTGAATCTGGAATCAAACTACGTCATCAAATTAGTGGTGGAGTCAGTGCTCCTCAACCTCTGTCCTAATGGTGGTGATGATTGAAAAAAATAAAAATAAAAAAAAAAAATTAAGAGAAACATTTCAGTGAAGGATTGTTTTCTCCTTAAGCTGCAGTTTGAACATCTGCAAGGAGAAAATCAGTTTCTGAACCTTCTGTATTTTTAACTTTTTAAGAAAAGAAATAAAGTAAATTTTATGTCTAAGGAAAACCAGCAGAGCATTGGCTTGTGCAGAACCTATTTTCTTGAGTTAAGTACCCCACAGTTAGGGCCTGATGTGTTAATTCCTATGGGACTCTCTTAAATGGAGTTGCCTTTTTTTTAACCTTGCTGGGACCTGGCAGAGAGACTTGAGGAGGAGCCTTTGTTGCTGTGTGGGAGCAGTCTGACAGCCTTAAGCCCACGCTGGGCGTGTTCTGGAGATTTGGTGGTGTCTGTGTTGTATGTCTACATGGTGTGCAGACTCTGCAGGTGTGAAAAAGCTGCCTGGCAGGCTTGAACAGAAGACTCACTGCCTAATATCTGCGGTGAATCTGCTAAAGGCTTTTTCTGATTGGTGGGAGGTAGTGCTTTTAACTGTGTGAGCGTGTGTGTGTATGCAGGTGTGTGTGATTTTATGGGTGCATGTCAGTCTTATTTTTCCAAAGAATTTGGCTGAAATGTTAATTGTCTTTTTGTTGCTAGATAGAAAATCTATCCCGGCAGAAGACTGATGTTCAAAAGTGTCCTAGGTGAGCAAGGGGCAATTCAGGCAAGGACTTAAATTAATTTTATCTGTCATAAGGAAGAAGAAAAGGCTCTTTGCTGCTGTCCAGATTCTCTGCCTTGCTGAACACAGTAAATCAGGATTTGGGGGGGAGGGTCTCTTTGAATTGTATATGAGGTAGAGATGGTACACGCACAGAAATGCGGTCCATCAATAAATGCCTTATATGGGTATTTTCCCAGGCTAGCCCTCATGTACAGTTCAGTTGAACCACTGATTGCCTTGTTATTTTTTATTAGGCTCTTTTGGAGGGAGAGTATCTAGTCACACACCAGCATGCCTATTGTATTCACCGTTGGCAGACCATAAATATGCTGATTTTTGGAGTGTGGACTGGCACCACATTCGCTGTAGGGCCATTGGTGGTGTCAGTGAATTAATCAAGACAAGTAGTTTTACAGCCTCTGATGAGCAATTTCAACCGGGCTACTTCTACCAAACACGTTACCTTAGTGCCCTGCCCTAGGGGTGACCTCACAGGCTTTCAACTTGACATTTTATCTGTAACGTTCAGTTGCTGAAGGCTTTGAATACAGGTCTAGGGTCATAACGCTCCTGTGATCTTTTGCTGTGAGGCACCAAAGGCTTTTGTTGGTCTGTGCCTGTAGAAGGTGTAGACTGGTATCCGTCTCTTACCGATACCTCAGCTGCTGGCGATGGGAACTGACTTCACAGGACTCCTTCCTGTTCTAGACTTCTGTTTTTAGTCTGCAGCTTAACTCTGCAACCATTTTCAGAACACAGGTTCCCTTCCTGAAAGGGATTTACAAATCTAACCAGAAAATCGTGGTACTTGTCAAGCCCCTCGCTTCACAGATGAGCCAACGGTCCTGTTTGAGGTCCACGGCCAGAGAGCAGCGCACTCCACGAAACTCGGTCTGTACCCTGACTCAAGCTGTATTGCTGTACTGAGTTCCTTCCTCCCTTTAAGATGTGTAGCGTTTCTGATTTCTTTAATAGATAAAGGAGATGTGAAAGTGTTTGTGATGTCATTGCCTACGTTAGGGCAATAACATATCTGGTAATGCTGGAGTCCGTGTGGAAGGTAGATGATGCTGAAATTATCCAGTTCTGGCCTTTACCTTCCCCTTGCAAACTAGAAGCCTAGTGTTCCGTTTCTGCAAATTGAAATTGATGTTTTTAGTAATATGAAATATTGGTAGTTAAAGCCGGTTTGACAAATGGTGGAAGTCAGATTGGAGGGGAAGGTGTTGAGCTGGATTAAAAACCAAACCCCGAGCCCTTCTGAAGAACAATAAAAAAAAAAAAAAATTTACATGCTATA